>Ga0209208_10001669_pt1 | contig 31512 bp, 19 predicted proteins | sample S1TSphfallax_3_FD_187694 | JGI IMG/M metagenome (GOLD analysis project Ga0209208, IMG submission 187694) | Host-associated microbial communities from peat moss isolated from Minnesota, USA - S1T2_Fd - Sphagnum fallax MG (SPAdes) (version 2) | ecosystem: Host-associated > Plants > Peat moss >...
GGATAGGTGGTGGAAACTACTGAGCTAGAGTACGATAGGGGCAAAAAGAATTTTCGGTGGAGTGATGAAATGTGTAGAGATTGGAAAAAACACCAACAACGAAAACACTTTGTTAGGTCAACATTGACATTGAAACATGAAAATTAAGGGAGCAAATGGGATTAGATGCCCTAGTAGTCCTAGTTGTAAATGATGGATACTAAGTGTTGTGCGTATTGACTTGTGCAGTGTTGTAGTTAACGCGTTAAGTATCCCACATGGGGAGTACATTTGCAAGAATGAAACTCAAAGGAATTGGGGCCTTGCACAAGCGATGGAGGATGTGGTTTAATTTGATGCAATGCAAAGAACCTTACTAGGGTTTGACATGTTGTGAATCTTGTTGAAAAAGAAGAATGCCTTTGGGAATGTGGACATAGGTGTTGCATGCTTGTTGTTAGTTCGTTTTATAAGGTGTTGGGTTAAGTCCCACAACGATCACAACACTTGTGTTTAGTTGCCATCATTTAATTTGGAACCCTAAATAAACTACTGATGATAAGTCGAAAGAATGTGAGGATGACGTTAAGTTATCATGTGTCACAACCCTAACCTTGGGCTCAGGACCAAGGTAAGGGCTTGTGAAGGTGCGGGCCAAGTGTAAAGGCTGGGAATGTGAGAGAGTGTGAGGGAATGAACCCCTACATTCCCAAGTGAGCTCCCACTTTGGGAGTTGGAATCTCGATGGACTTCCAAATCTTCAAAGAGCAATTACAAGGGTTAAAACCCATTGGATCAAAAATTTCCTTATATCATTGGAAAGATATTGAAATTTAGATATCTAAAATGGGCTTGCATGATCCATTTGGACACTTAAAACACAAGTTATGGTGAAAAGAAAGGTTAGGAATCAAATTGACAATTTGACTCCCGACCATTAAAAGTAAAAAATTCGCCCCAATTTCCTTGCGTTCAAGTGATGTGCCACATACCATTGAAAAGTTATTGATGAGGGCTACAATTTTGCTTTAAACTTCATTTCAATTGGAGGTTTGCACACAAAGTTATGGGCTTCCAAAGTTGCGGGAGTCTCCCATTTGGGAATCTCAGGACAAAATGACATTTGGGTGCTGGTCCCGTGCTAAGCACAAAGTATACTATAAGGGGGAAGGTGATGGCTTCCCCCAAGTCCAGGCCATGGTGTGTCTTGTGAGTCCGTTTTTGCCCATCGTTCGTCTATGGACCAAAAGTGTTCCAATTATGCATTAACCAATTTATTGTTTGGTTTGTGTAGGTTTGTGTGAGTGACTGATTTGTTTGTCACTCTTCCTAATTCCCCATCCCGAAGCTCCAGCATGCCCTTCCACCCCCAAAGTGTTGTAAGCCAGGGAGTGTGCCCCAATTCCTTATTCTTTCGTTGTTTTCACCTTAAACTCACATTTGAGTTTATCAAGGAGCTTAGGAGCACATTAGCATGCCCTTTACGCCTTAGGCAACACATGTGTTATAATGGTTAGGACCAAGGGTTGCGACCCCGTGAGGGTAAGCTAACTTGAAAACCTTGGCCTTAGTTTGGATTGTAAGCTACAACTCACCTACATGAAGCCATAATCATTAGTAATCACTGGTTAGCCATACAACGGTGAATATGTTCCCGGGCTTCGCCCATCACACTATGGGAATTGGCCACGCCTAAAGTTGTTACCCTAACCATAAGGAAGGGGATGCTGAAGGCAAGGTTAATGATTGGAATGAATTCATAACAAGGTAGCCATATTTGAAGGTGCCGTTGGATCACCTATTTTTTAGGGGGAACTAATGTTTGTTGGGCCTTTTGGTTTTACACTGTTTGACACCTAACTCGACACTTGAAAAGAAGCGAGCCACATCATTTGAGCAAAACTTGGAGATGGAAGTTCTCCTTTTTTTTTCTTGATAATGAAAGGTGGAGTAAAACTAAATCCGTGAACTTATTACCCTAGGTTTGAACAAGTTGATAAAAGCCCATTTATTTCATCTTTCTTCCTGAACGAGAAAAGGTAGGGACGGATGTTTTTTCGCCCTTGGTACTAATGTAGGTTTCACAATCGAAGAGGCCTGCACGATGGGCTATTAGTTAAGTGGTAGAGCACGCCTTTGATAATTGTGTTGTTGTGCTTGGGTTGTGAAGGCTTTCAACCACATAAATAGTTCAATGTGCTCATCAATGCCTGACCCCAAGATGTTGATCATTCAAGGCACCTTAGCATGGCGTACTCCTCTTATTTCAACTAGGCTTTGAAACTTCATTTTTTTTTCTAGGAAGATGGATGGGGCAACAATTCAGGTGAAATCTAATGGAAATTCAACTCGCCATTCACTTGTGGGATTTGGGCGGTCCAAGGGGGATTAGTCATTTGAGGCTCCTCCCTTCTTGAAAATCCATATATTCCTTATTAGTATGTGGATGACTATTTTTCGAGCATACATTAAAGTTCAACCTAGACATGGAAAATGGAACACCTAAAGAACACATCTTCATAGATCGATAACTATGATCACCCACTAAGATTTTTCATTCTAGGGTGATGGATGGATCATACCATTCAAACCTTTTCCTATTTTTCTTAAAGGTCGAAAGTAAGCAACAATTAATATTCCCTATCTAGAGGTCCATTGGGGAAAGGAAGCCCAATTCTATCAAAAAATTATCTAGAAGGCTTAGGAGATTCTATCTAATCATAATAATGCTTGATGCAAATGACTCTCAACAAATTCCATGGTCTTCAACCTTCTTAGTCACTGGTCCCCAGATAAATGTAATGGGATGTTTTTATCTATTTTTTAGTTGTGAATCTAGGTTTGAAAAAATATTTTATAGTGTTTAGGGTTGGGCTAAGATGGTCTCGTAATGCCTTCTTTCCTCTTCCCATCAAAGTTTTCTTCACAAAACTTTACCATTGACATAATGGGGAAAGGGAGAGGGAACAAACACACTTGTATGTTGCATTTGGGAAGGATGAATCGCTCTTAAAAAAAAATAAATCTAATGATTTTCGTCCAATTGGATAATAATGTAGGTGTGAGAATTTACTTCAGAGGCAAGGTTTCTACTTCAAGTCCAGGATAACCCAGCTGTGTTGAAGGAAATCATAAAAAAATAAATTGATTTGTTCATGCGTGCTTTACTCAGCTTGGGTGTAGGGGATATAGCCTAGTTGGTAGCCTTTGAAATTGGGTCATTGTGCCTACGGGTTGGATGTTTAATTGTTTAGGCGGTAATGATAATATTTTTTACCTAAATCGGTGGTTAATTTTTTCTCAGGAATGGGGAAAAATATTAGAATATGCCATTGAAAAAATTTACTAGGACAAAGATGGGATGTCAAAAGCATAGTGAAAGTAGGATGGGTAGTTGGTTAGATTTGGTATGGATCATACATGGGCAATAGTTGGGGTTCGTGGCTTTCCTAATGTCATAACCCTAACCTTGGGCTTGCGACCAAAGCAAGGGCTTGCAAAGCTTGCATGCTAAGAGTGAAGCCTAGGAGTCACATTTCATGCTCCTAATAATGCATGAGAGTGTGAGGGAATGAACCCCCACACTCCCAAATGAGCTTCCACTTTGGGAATTAAAATCCCAATTGACTCTCGAACCTTTAAAAGGCAATTGCATGAATCAAAATTCATTGGATTGAAAATTTCCTTATATCATTGAAAAGTTCTTGGAACTTAAATGCCTTAAATGGGTTCGCATGACCCATTTGGGTATTTAAAACATAAGTTATGGCCAAAAAAAGGGTCAGGAGTCAAATTGCCAATTTGACTCCTAACCACTAAAAGTTAGGAATCGCCCTGATTACATTATATGAAGGTGACGTGCCACATACCATTGAAAAGCTCTCAACAAGGGCTATAACTTTGCTTTAGACCTCACCTCAATTAGAGGTCTTCACACAAAGTTATGGGCCCCTAAAATTGTAAAAGTCCTAATTTAGGGAATTTCGGGACATTAGCTTGGGAGTCTCGGGACAAAATGACATTTGGGTGTAGGCCTTGTGGCTAGGCACAAAGAATACTATAAGGGGGAAGGTGGTGGCTTCCCCCTAAGTCCAGGTCGTGGTGGGTCTTTTGAGTTTGTGTTTGCCTATGGTTCGTCCATGCGCTAAAAGTGCTCCAACTATGCATTAATCAAGTTGTTGTTTGGTTTGTGTAGATCTGTGTGAATAATTGACTTGCTTGTCACTCGTCCTAGTCCCCATCCCAAAGCTTCAGCACGTCCTTCTACCCCTGAAGTGTTGTGAGCCAAGGAGTGTGCTTCAATTCCTTTTTATTCCGTTGTTTTACCTTTTGGATTCAAAGTTGAGTCCATCAAGGAGTTTGGGGGTGCGTCATGTATGGTCACCTCATCTATAATCCCTAGGGAAGAGGATCAAGTTGGCCCTTGTGAACAACTTAGTGCATTATTATTTTTTCAACCCTTGAAACACAATATGATAAGGGAAATAAGCCATGGACCAACCCCATTGTCTCCACCTTGTATGAATTATGAGATTGCCCCGAGGATGTCGTACACACCCAAGGGTCATAGACTGACCATAGAACTCGATTCAAAAAGTTGAACTAGTTGTTCGTTTTAGTTGGTTAAAGGTCGGAGACGGGCAACAACTCATTATTAAGATTAAACAGTCGGCTGAAAAAGAAGAAGAATTTTGAGTTCTTCTATAGTTAGATAATTTTAAGTTATGAGAATTCCTAAAATTGGATTCCAATTCAACCAATGCCCTTTGACAAAAGTTGTTTTTTGGAAAGCACAATACGATGAAAGTTATAAGCTGTGTTGGGGGGGGGGAGTTATTGTCTATTTGTTGGCCTCTATGGTAGAATCGATTAGAAAGGCTTGAAAGATGGTGGCTTACTTTGTGTGGATGTTAATGGTTCATTTATCTCCAACTTGTAATTTGAGCCAATACAATGACATACGTGTGATAACATGAAATAAATATGATAATAAGCAAGTTGATCTATATATTTATTTGATTTATATATATAAACATATAAAGCAACATGTATATATATATATAGGTTGTTCCATATAAGTAGGTTGATCTATGAATTTTTATTTATGGACTTTGATAATAATTTTTTATTTAACGTTTTAGGATGGTATAACTTTTAATGATAAGATTCAAATGAAGAAGGGCTTACAATGGATATTTAGGCACCCATAGATGAATAAAGGCGTAGTAAGCAACGAAATGGTTTGGGGAGCTAAAAATAAGCATAGATCTGGAGATTTTCAAATGGGTTAACCTTTTGAATTGTTGCTAAATTCATAGGCAAGCAAGAGACAACTAGCGAATTGAAACATTTTAGTAGCAAGAGGAAAAGAAAACAAATGTGATTCCTTTAGTAATGGTGAACAAAACGAGAGTAAACTAAACCATGAAAATGAAGTTGTGGGAAAGTGATATAAATGTTGTGTTGCTAGGCAAAGTGGTTGAGTCTTGGACCCTAGATGATGCATCCCCAAACTCCTTGATAGATTCAATTGCAAGTCCAAAAATGAAAACAATGGAAGGAAAAGGAGTTGAGGTACACTCCCTAGTTCGCAGCATTTCGGGGGGAGAGGGGCGTAGTGGGATGGGGATTAGGACGAGTGACAAATATGTCAATTATTCACATGGGTTTGTACAAACTACACAAGAAGTTGGTCAATGAGTAGTTGGAACACTTTTGGTCCATGGATGAGCCACATGCATACATGGATTCACAAGACTCACCATGACCCGGACTTGGGGGAAGCCACCACCTTCCCCTTTATAGTATTCTTTGTGATTAGCCACGGGGTTACATCCAAATGTAATTTTGTCCTAGGATTCCCAAGTTGGGAGTCTTGAAATTATCAAAATTGGGATTTCCACAACTTTGGAAGCTTATAAATTCTTGTGCAAATCTTCAATTGAAGTAAGGTTTAAAGCAAAATTATAGCCCTTGTCGAGTGCTTTCCAACTATATATCACATGCCATTTGCACGTAAGTAAATCAAGTTGATTCTTGACTTTTAGTGGGTGGGAGTCAAATTGGATCCTTCTTTTGGCCATAACTTGTGTTTTAAGTATTCAAATGGGTCATGCCCATTTTAGACATCTATGTTTCAAAAGCTTTCCAATGGTATAAAAAGCTCTTTAATCTAATGAATTTTGACCTCTGAAATTATTTTTTGAAAATTTGAAAGTCCATCAGGATTCCAATTCCCAAAGTGGGAGCCCACTTGGGAATGTGTGGGTTCATTCCCTCATTTTACACTCCCGAGAGCATAAAATGTGATTCTTGGGTTTCATTTTTAGCTCACACTTTTACAAGCCCTTGTTTTGGCCACGAACCCAATATTAAGGTTGCAACACCAGATGGTGAAAGTCTAGTAATCGAAAGCATCACTAACTTACGCTCTAACCCGAGTAGCATGGTGCACATGGAATCCTGTGTGAATCAGCAGGGACCACCTTCCAAGGCTAAATATTAATGGGTGATCGATAGAAGGAAAGGTGAAAAAAACCCCATCAAGGAGTGAAACAGAGCATGAAACTATAAGCTCCCAAGCAATGGGAGGAGAATTGGATACACCCAATTGTCAATTGATGGATGGAAATTGAAACAAATGAATTTGATAACATCATGGACAAAAAACCTAACCAGATTTCACCTATTTGGGAAAACTTGGCAATGGGAAAGTTTTAGTGTCTCCACAACAATGCCCCCACCAAACAATAATCTCACCTATCTTACAAGCTACAGTCCAACCAATCCAAAAGAAGCAAAGGACTTTTCACTAGGGCATCCACTCTAGAATAATGCTTTGTACTAAGTCTGTGTTCATACCTTTTGTGTAGTGGACACCCTTTTGACCTGGTCCCTTTTTTCTTGTTGGGTTTTTCTTAAGTAGATCAATGTTGACCAAGTTTGGTCTACTTCCCTATTTTGGCAAATAGAAATTGCTGATAATGGATGGTCTTTGTGCCAATAACAAATGAAGGCTAAATTTGGATTCTATGGTGCTTTCAACCTCCCTCTATCGTCCTATTGCATCTAATAAAATTGAGAGTCCTTCTGTATGGCCTTTGTAGCACCTTCCAAAGGATACACACACCATTTTCCACAAATCAAAAATTTCATTCAGGAAGAAATCACCCTAACTTCAAAATCTCAAAACAGAAATGGCCACTTTCACTGTGTCTAACCAAATAAAAGATTGCTCCTTCCAAAAATACAAGCAGCTTTCTTGTCCAGTATAATCACAGTTAAACTCTCCCATGCAAATCATCCTAACTTCAAAATCTTGAAAACAAAACCTCCCCCTTTTTTTTCCAGTGTCCAATGAGATAGAAGATGGCTTCATTGTGGTTTTATATTTTCTATAAAAGCATTCCTTTTGAATTTACACCACCCTAAGTGATCCACAAAATACATGAAATGAATCAATGGGTTGGCTAGACCACACTGCACGCAGTGTATAGTGGGTACTGTAAAAGTAACTGATTATTGGCCTCCTTATTTGTGTTGGTGCAGTTATTTGTGTTGGTGCAGTGTACGTAAGTTTCAAGTGTTTTTCACTTCACTCCCCTTTTGACAGAAAAGGAAACACCAAATCCAAAATTTCTCATTTGGTATTATTATTTTCTCCAACATTTTGTGATTGCATATTTTACAAGCCAAAATAAAGTTTTAAAGATTCCTTTAACAACAAGCGGCTCACCGTTGCATAATGGCGGCCACTTATATGGCAAGTTCAAACTTGGTTTAAATAGGAAAGTTCCACAAAGTTCCCCAAAAATAAACTCACAATTCACCATAACACCTGGTGAACAGGGTTCTTTTTCTTTTTTAGCCCATCATCCACAACAAGATGGAACCACTGTTTTATACCAAAGTAAAAACTTTCCATCATCCTTCTTTGTTTCTGATTAGCTGGTTGAAAATGTGGCGATTTTAATATTATTTTTGGAAAATATATGGTGACAAAAAAGGGCTCAAGTAACCACACTATGAGGAAAAAAAAATCCTAAAGTGGCCATATATGTAAAGTGGCCATATTTAGAGATTAGGTTTTGACAAGTCGCCAAATTATCTTAAATTTTTCTACTTCCCCCAGAACCTCTAGCCAAATTTGGCTATGTCCTCTTGTGCATGATTGCCAACGCACCTACTTTACAAATTTGAAAAAAAACACCGCCTACAACCATTGTTGATTCTAATACTAATGCATTTTTTTTAATGAAGTTATTGTTAGAGGCAATAGGTCCTAAATGAAACAAGGAAAAAGAAAAAAAAAGTGAGAAAAGAAAAAGGAAAAAACCAAAACCACTGTCTCTCTCGACTCCCTTGGCTGCTTCCGTTGGAATTGCGATGCTAGTTTGTTCCTGTGCCTTTTGAGCTTGCGATCTCGCGTCAGGATCGGCTCCCCAAGCTCTTTTGCGGGTGTGCTTTTTTTTGTTCTTGAGTTGTCAGATCTTGTGATTCTTTCTTCGAATATTACCCAAATTTTTTTCTGCGATCCAGAGGGGGTTTCTTTCACAAATTTTTTTCGTGGACTTTGTTTTGGATTGATTCTTTGTGGCGGATGGTGGGGAGGTGGAGGTGGAGGAGGTGGTGCTTGGGATTGTCTTTTCTCTGAGATCCATACATTCGGTAGGCCCTTTTCTGTGTTGCTTTGGATTCTGAGCTTGGCGTCCTTTTGCAGGTCCTGGAAGATTCGTAATCTTGAGATCTATGTGCCAGTAGGTGTGGTGCTCGTTTTATAATGTATTGACGGGTGTTATTGTTGAGATTTGCAGTTTTGGACGTCTGATTTCTGTTCTATGAGTGTTGTCAAAGGAGGGAGTCGTTCTTGACTGTAATTTGGTAATTTGATTGAGGGAAGCAGGAGAGAGAGAGAAGGGAGGTTCCGAGAGCGGCCATGGCCTCCACAGCAGGATTGGTGCCCATCACTCGAGCTTTTCTGTCCAAATTCTACGACAAATATCCCTTCAAACCCTTGGTGTCGGATGTGAGCTTGCTCGCGACTGCTTGCAAGGAACAAGCACTTCGCATCCATGCAGCCAATTCAGACGATCCAGGTTCTCCATTGCATATGCCAGAATTCCCCCCGTTCTTTTTTGGTTGGCAAACTGATTGAGCCTTCTTGTCGTTCTCTAAAGAATGTAAACGGAATTGAATTTTGGCTTCACGACTTTTTTCTGAAGCTCGTCTACTTTGCCGATCAGACCATTTTAGGTTTCTGTATTTGGCAATTCCTTTGAATTGACTCCAGATCTGCATCATACCCTGGAAATTAGGTTAAGACCGATGACAATGGTGAATGTTTGTTCTGAAAGGCAGACCATGTAGGTGAACTAGATCAGAGCAAACTGAAGGAGATACTACTTAGGTGCATATGCTAAAGTTTGTTAGTCCTCTAGTGTTTTTTTCAACAGGATACGAAAAGATCAGTGCATGGGATTGAGCTCAATTTGTTGTTCATGAGTCTTTTGAGATTTTTGTGGTAGGAAGAAGATAGTAGTAGAACATTATTATGACATAGAGGTTTGCATACAAAAAGCTGGGAAGAGCACCTGCAAGTATAGGTGATGATCAATATTGTTACTATGGCACAACCTCGAGAAGTAAAAATGTTTCAGGTGGTTCCTTTCTGGGATGATATTGATTTGACAGGGAATGCAGATCTAGCTGCACAACTGGATTTAATTTCACCTCATAAGATTGATGAGAATACATGGCGAAACCGTGAACAAGTTGAAGAAATACTGTTCCTTTTGCATAAGGACAATTGGCCATCCTCTGTGAGTAATTTCAATTTTGACTCAGTTAAAGTCGAGTCTTTCTGTCTCAACCACATTTGTATTAGAAGATTTCTGGTTGGTTTTCCTTGACGTATATTCACATGATTACTAATGGATCCTGGGTTTTATTTGCCAGCTCAAAGAGGAGGAGTGCCTGCCAACTAATGCAGTTGCTGTTCGCCTAGCTAAGTTGGAGGAACAGATGCAACACTTGTTGACAACCATTCAAGAATTCCAGAAGGCAAGCAGCGAAAGGATATTCAACATGGGTATGCATCAGCAAGTTGCAGTGAGGAACTTTATAGGTTGTATGATACTTGTGTCACTTAGGTCAAGAACCCTAAAGTTGAACTGGTGGGAAATGATTGTTGCTGATATCCGGTTTTGGTCCAGTGCTCACATACATGCCTCAGGACTTCCGTTGTATACTCTTTAAGCAACAGCGAGAGCGGTCTGAGAAGAGGCGCCAGGCTGAGGTGGATGCCCTTGTTGCTGCTGGGGGCAGTATCCATGATAAGTATGCACTTTTATGGCGGCAACAGATGGACAGGTACTTGCTACTTAATATGAATCTCCAGTGGCTTGCACTGACAATTTCTGGATGAGAGGTGAAATAAAATGTTCCTGCTCAGCTCTGAGGCACTTTGGTTTTTAGTTTGTGGTCTACAGAGGAGTTTGTTATTCTGATTTGTGTGTGGGTGACAGGCGGCACCAACTAGCACAGCTTGGCTCATCGACTGGTGTGCTCAGGACCATAGTCAAGTGGCTTGTGGGAGTGCCCCAGGTACTAATGCACCAGTCAAGGTTGGCATTGTGTTCATTAATGTTTCTTGAGTGGCAAATTCGTGTTGGGAGGTAAGGTCTGCTATAGACTGGTCGCAAATGATCTTTGATCTGTTCTGATTATTTTATTGTGTTCCTCGTACATTTATGGAGACAAAAAAGGATATTGTTTAGGTTTCATTTTAGAGTGTTGTTGACTTCCAAGCATTGGGAAGTGTTTGGGTTGCTAAAATGGGGTCCTTTTCATGTTGGTGCAGGTGCTATTGGACTTTGTTTGTCGGATAAATGATGACAATGGGTATATTGCAACAAATAGCATCATCCTACATCTGAAAGTGGAAAGATCATGGCTCACTTTAATTTAGTTATGTTTGTGGAATGTACTTTTGTTTGTTTCTCCAATTGCATTGTGGTGTTTGCTACTGTTGATTCCTTGGTTGCATATTGAGCGTTCTATCATGGGAATACATGGCAGTCCTATGGAGGAGCAGCGGCAGCGTTATGGACCTCCGCTTTATGAGCTCACCAGTTTTGCCATTGCCCTTCGTGTGTTTATTTCTCTGTGGTGGTCTTCATTTGACCATGCAATTTTGTATGTCACTAGCTCTTTCACTATGATATCCACTGTCCTACCACTAACCAAGTGATGCTACTTCTAATAAATTTCCGTGTCCCTTGAGCTGTTGAGGCTACTGGTGGACATTAAGAATCCATTTTTTCCTCCATGGCTTCTTGCGTGAAAAGCATGTCATGACCTACCTTTGCATATATTTGTTCTATGCAGCTTACTTAGTCATACCGACAGAAGCAAAGTACTATCACTGTTCACATTGTTGGTCTTGTGGTGTAGATAACAATTTAATTGGAATGTTTGTTGGTCTGTATGAGGACAGTCCTACAAAAGAACTTTTAGAGTTGCTGGAGAAGTCTGTGAGTGTTTACAGCTCCGAATTCAAGCGTTTTCTCAGCTTTCTGGGGTAAAACTCTTATCAGAGTACTATGTTAATTTTCTTGCTTTTGATTGTGGGCCCTTTGTGGGCTCCATTGCAGTCTCTCAAGTTAGAATTTCTCAGTTGAATTTAAGTTGTAACCTGTTACAGGGAAGTGTTTGAGAATTCTCCGTTTCTTATATCTGCTGAGGATGCTGGAATTGCAAACAAGTAAGCTCTTCCTATCTCTTATCTTCGGTTTATTTCTTAGCTGTGCCCTTATGCTGTAGGCAAGCTTTGTGGACTAGATACTCACCTGCTCATGTGCATCATTGGTCAGCCTACACCATTACTCCCATCTGATAGTCTTCTTTGAAATGGCTACAATGCAGGGATGATTTCAAGGAGGCAATCATTGCAGCTGGAAAGACACATGAGGTGAGCAGACAGTTTTCCCATTGAGATTAAAAGTTGCTTCCTCTGTAGCACGATATCCTCCTTGTGGTACTGTTCTTATGTGATATGATTCATAGGTGCATACAGTTCTGGAGAAGTGGTCTGCAATGACCTGCAGATGCTGAAAATGGGCATTGTTTCTTTCAACAGGTGCTAGTCACAGTTGAGTGTGAGGGCTCTTTAGTTGCTTGGGACTTCCGATTGACAGCTGGAAAGGTATGAGTGATCATTCCCATGCACTGTAGTCAGTGTTGGATGGACTGTCCTGAAGCAATCTGATGGGTTTCTGAGATAATTATTTATCTTTGCTGATGTGTTCTGTTCACTTCAACATTCTGGATGCCAAATATTGTAATGTCCTCTAATTGTGTTATTTTGACAAGTTACATGTATAGCAAATTTTAAACTGTGAAATGTAAAGAAAATTGGGGTTTGGACTCTCTTTAGGCACAACAGCTCCTTTCGAACCTGCTTCTGCTAAAGTGTGTTGTATAACTGGTGTCATTTCTGTGACTCACCAAGTGATGTAAATGGAAGAAGTTAAGGGTGCTATATGCTTGGCTAGCTGCAGCTTTGCATGGATGTGTGTAAAATATTACAGATCCATGACATGGCTAATCCATGACCTGTAGCACTGGTTAGGTGCCAGGACATATTCTCAAGATCCAGTCCATAGGCACCATATGGTACAAAGTGCAATGCCTGTATCTTGACACTTCCAAACCCAATCACTTTCTGAGGTTAGTAACAGATATTTGTAATCTATTTCTTACTCTTCTGTTGATTGGATGTCTTTGAAGGATGTTGGCTTCAGTGTGGAGTTTTTGGATGCATCGAGTACAAATCGACCAATGCTTCCTTATCAACGCTATGAAGCACACCAAGTAATCTGTTTCTTGCTAATCTGTGTTCATCAAGCTTGGAAGTCTTGTGTTCTAATATGCTCATGTCAGCTCATCTTTCTTGATCCAACATTAGTGAGCAACATATATTTACCTATGGAAGAGGAATTTTGACCAAAGTTGCTATGGAAGAGCAATATAAATGGTCTGTGTTGACTGCTGCGGTGTTGGAATTGCATAGCTGCTTTTGGATAACTGACTGTTTAGTATCACTGCCGACTGATTGTGGTTTGCTGGCAGGGAAACTTCTACTCTCCATCCATTGGCATGTACAAGCTAATATGGGACAATAGTTACTCAAACTTCTACCGCAAGGTATCAGACAATCACATCAATCTTATCTAGGAGTCCTGAAAACTGCAATCTTCTTGTCAAGTACATGGTTGAAGATCCTCAGCAAAGCCACCCATGTTTGTTGCAAATCATCTGGAATTCTATTCTGATTCATCTGGGCTATGGCTACTCAGTTGATACATCCTTTCCAGGGAAAGGGCTTATGTCCTAGAGGTGGCATTGCCTTTCTCTCTCCTGGGTGAAAAGGCAGTAGTATGGGCAATGTGAAGTTCTCATAATCATGTTAGTGGAGAGTTTGGGTTCTGATTGGTTGTCTGTGAAAATGAACAGCTGGTTCCAAATACTCTCAGTTGCAGTATACTCATGACCATCCCTTCTCTTTCTGATGGTGGCAGAGTGTGCGGTACAAAGTGGACTCAATCCCACCAGTTCTTGACACAGACAAACATGCTCTTTCAACTAATGATGAATCACCATGCAGTGATGCAACTTCAAATGATGAAAAACAATGAGCTATTGATGAAGCCCTTGAAAAGAAGGCCAAACTGACTGGCCCTCTTAACTTTGCAAACAACATTATATCAAGGAATGGATGACTAGTTTTTTTAACAACCCAAGGGCATTGGTGGTACACTAATACAGGTGGGAACCATTTTCTGGGCTGAAGTGTTCGTGTAGAAACACCTGCTGCAGGTGTTCTGGATTTCTTCAGAACATTAGTGAGTTCTCTTTATGGCAGGGATCAACTTTCCTGTTTTTGCAGAGCAATAAGAGAAAGCTGCCTGCCATAATGCATAACTACAGACTATGATATTTGTTTTGCCCTCTTAAGTCTGGGCACATTCTTTCTGTTGGGTCAAGTTCCAAAAGCTTGGGTCAGGTTCCTGTAGACCTGTTCTGCTTGCTTACAAAGTACTGTCAGGAAAGTACTCAAGCTCTCAAGCATGTTAAGGCTGAGCTTCAGGACCAACATTCTTGATCCTAGGTTCCAGAAAAATTCCTTTTGCTTTTGATTGGTTGGGATGTAGGCTGATTTCTGTGATATATGTGTTCAATGTGGGTTTGAAGTATAGAAGTGATGTATCCACCTGGTAAAACTTGTTTGTCTTCCAATGTGAATGACAAGTTGTATAAGCATCTGTGTGATAGTAAAGTCACTTATGGGTTGTGGGGAAAAGTGAAGTCTGCTATAGATTTCAAGGTTGATAATGGGTGGCTTGAGTGTGGCCAGAGGGATCAATACAGGGCTGTGGTATTTTGGGAACAAACCTCTATTTAATTGAGGTTGCATATGCCACATGATTAGGGCTGTCTGGCTGAGGATGACATATACATGACAGGGATAGTTACTTATGGGTTTGTGGTCAGAGATAAGATTTCCAGTTGATATCAAGCATGACAATGGGTGATCTTAGTGTATGCAGAGGGAATAGTACAGGGCCGTGGGAACCTTTTCTAACTGAGGTTGGGTGTGCGGCAGAAGCATGGCTGCTTGATTTAGTGTTGGGTGAAGAGTTGAGCCTTCTTCCCATCAACATTGAGATAAGTGGCCACCTAGGTTCTTGCAGCAATGGAGCTCTGGACAAACTTGGTGGGTGGCCTTGAGGTTCAAACTCCAAATTTTAGTTTCTAAGTTCCCATCCCACATATTCCTATGGAGCACATTGAAATAGTTGTGGGACCATTATGTTGGTTTTTGGAAGAAGGGATTGGGACTCTTTTGCAGGAAAATGAAGTGATGATTCAAAGGCACTGCTTGGATTGTCCAAGATGAAGTTTTAAGTAGATGATGATTAGTACTCTCTGTCCCTGCACAAAATAGTCCTTTATGTACAAGTTTGCAAAGACAACCTAGATTTCAACTACTCAACAGCTCCAAAAATTGGTCAACTGATGATTCAAATTAGCTGTTGTTTCCACTCCGTCACTCGACCATAGTTTTTAGTATCAAGCAGCTCATTGCATAATGCTCTGTCCTTTTCACATGTTGAAGCAAAATCATGATGGTACTGTGTAATATGGTTAGGTAAATTGAATGCAAGATGAACTTAATAAAAAAAGCAGCCTTGACATTAGTACAGCCAGGTTTGCAGCTGTCACAAATTGGTTCCTGGTCTAGACCAAAATTGTATCTCAAATCTTACACAAATGCAAAGTCTCAACCAGGAACTACCCTCTCTGCATGGAACCAACAAAGTGGTTGCTGGTCTAGATCAAAATTACATAAATGCAAAGTCTTGGCCAGGAACTACCCTCTCTGGGTGGAACCAACAAAGGATCATCCAGACTGATTTCAATCCTGGAGTTGATCAGATTTGACCTGAACTATGGAGTCATTGATTCCATGAATAGAAAAGTCATTGTGACTGGTTTTAGGATCATTAGTGGTGTGGTGACGGGGAAATATTTTTCATGGAAAGAAGGATATCTCTCAGCTCTGGTGAGCAGCTGGAAAGTAGGCTCTCATGAATGGAAATTGAGTGCCACAATAATTGTTGTGGCTCATGCATGCAGTTATTTAATTCCTCAGTTCCTCAGTTAATTCCTCAGGAACATGGGAATTGTTGATGTACAGTTTTTTGAAACAAAATCAACAAATTTATGTGTCCATTTATCTTTACACTGAAACTAAGAAAAGCTGAAGAAAGGAAGAAGAAACATTCAATGCACTTAGCAGTAGGCAAAAAAGATTAAAAAAATTAGGAACGAGTGATGCTCCTGCTTATGAATAGGATCTAGTATTGTATGTTTTGAATCAGAATTTTCAAAACCCAACAAACCACACACGAAATACAAAAAACTATCTAAATTGTTTGGGTAGTAAGATTACCACGTGTTTTCCTTTTCTAATGACAAGCTGGCAATGGTGCTCATCGGGTGTGAATCACTCCGTGTGATCTGCAACTACGTCTGGTGTGCGCGCTGCTGATCTGATGAGCGGCAAGGGAGATCTGATAAATGTAGCAAATATTAGATTCCGCATGAGGAATGAACGCGCTGGTGGCTCATCATTCGTATTCGGTTCTCCAGTTTCTGCACTTGATATTTTCTACACATTGTCTGTGGTCTCATTAATTGGTCTCGACCACTCTCTCGTGCGCCTCTTTGCTGTTGCTGCTTCTGCTCTTGTAGTAGCTTTCCATATACACTGGTTCATGAATTCCCACGCGGTGCAAATCCGACTAACTCGGACGTTCTCTTAACGCTACCATATGGTCATGTCAATGAAAAGTATAATTTTTTCTTGCTGGACTCTCCCCGGGGGAAGGGTGAGGGGCGGTTTCTTAACAGGGTTGCGGGTCATCGTCGAATCTACTTTGCCGAGTTTTTCAGTTTCTGACGACTTCTTTTGAACCCATATTCTCCTGGACAGCCCCTTTTTTCTATGCAATCCTATTTTTGCAGTATGCACTAAGTGTGTGCATAGAAGTTTGTTCAGGGGACGGGGGCTAGCCCAGCCTCAGATGTGTCACTTCTGATACATCTGGTTGAAGTTCCAGGGATCAAGCTGCTCGCAGTTGGACGAATAGAGGTCAGAGATTTGTCTCTTTAGTTGAAGTAGAATATGAACGTCCCCGAGTGATTGATCTCCTCTTGCGGTCGTTGGAAACCTCAAGTCAGCTTTACCAGCTGTGCTCTCACATAACGTCCCCCAGTCATCTAATGCCGGGAGTCCTGTATCTTCCGCCGGGTTGTTGTTTTCGTTGCACCGAGCAGCAGCGGTGAAGAAGCTTGGCGAGTTATGATCGTTTTCCAACGCATATTGCTCGCTAAAGAAGCCGCCCATATCCTTTCTGGTCAAGTTGCGTCCCTGCACAAGGCCCTTGAAACCCGCGGATGACAGTGGCATGGCGTGGTTGCCGGCTTCCAATTGGCTCATACCAGCGAGCTGTGCCAGATGAGCATTGAAGGAGTCGTGACAGGAGACGTTGTAGCTGGTAACCAGATTAGTCTCTTGCTTACAATGAACCAAAGGGTTATTGGGGACGGGATAACTTGATCCAGCCCCAGAGAGAATCTCAGGGGAGCTCATGATCTCCGGCATCATCCCGAATTGCCCCTCGAAGGAAGCCGCCCTCTCGTCGGACTTCATCTTGAAGTTCTTGGTCTTTTTGAAAACCCGACATACAACCCAGCCACCATCGTCCTGCAAGACTCAGGACGTCCAGTTTTAATGTGCTAGCAACGCAACCCATAGGTGGTTGATCAAGGAGGAGAAAAGCTCGCTAGGAAATGAGCTACAAGACGAACAGGTCAGGTTGAACGAGGAGGAGAAAAAGTCACTACGAAAATGAGCTACAAAACGAACGGGTGAGAGTGAAGAGAACTGTGAGGACCTATACCAGTTTTCTCGCTCCTTAGGTACTATACTTGGGAAGGCAGATCTCAGCAAACATCGTGAAACATAAGATTGCAATTTATGTATAAGCATTCCTCGTTCAGAAGCTTTGCGCCTTGGCATGCAACCAACATCCATGGTTCCATCCTGTTGTTTCGATAGTCTTAGGATAAGCACAAAAAGACGATAAACGGATGATATTTGCAAGAGTGGTTGACATACATGGGCAGGCATGCGAGGGCCGTCGTCTAAACGAAATTCGTGCATGATCCAATCAGTTTTGTTGCCATGGGGTGCTCGTCCTTCGTAAAACACCAGTGTCTTTCGCATACCAATGAGCTGCTGGACTTTAGTGCAAATAGGCTTGTCGCGTCCCGTCGCCTTCCAGAAGCCTGCTGTGGTCGCTCGATTAGCTCGGTTTCCCGTTGGGTACTTTTTGTCTTTGCGGCTAAAGAAGTAGTAATCTGTCTGCTTCTCGTTAGTGTCTGGAGTTTTGCATAGATCTGTACCCCCCGCCCCCCCAAAACCTTGACTTGCGTGAAATGCGCAGATGAGCGCAGCATTACAATTGTTTTTCTTTTAGTGCGCAACATGTATCGAAGCCTCAGAACTATGCATATGTGCTTAAGGTCGAATCCTCTAACACTCAGCAGAGCTACGACAAGATTTTTGAGTTCTCCTTTTCATGCAACTAGTTCGATAATAGTTCTTAAAACATTTACAGGGGTTCTCAGTGCATGAGTAAGGACACCTCGAGGATTAGCATGATCATCAGAACTCCGAATAGAAAATAGAAAATTCTTTTGCCCGCAAGTATGTTATTCCAAGCACCTTGATTTCTTCATTAGAGAACAGTCCAGGTCTACGCTAACTCGAGTGTATTAGTCTTAAGACTGATCTTAAGCTAATCGAGCTTTTATCTTAAATTGTGACAAATCCTTTTGGACGAATCACGCGACTACATCACATTCCTGCAGCATCCTCCGAACCAACAATGAGAGTCGCATCATGTTGCATACCTTGGAGATCCCATGGCTCCAATTTGTACAAATCAAGCTCCTTGATAAGGTCGAGATCGATCTGCTTGGCAGCCACCTTCTTGGGCAAGTAGTAACCGACTAACTCCTCATCTGTTGGATGAAACCTGAAGCCAACAGGCACGCGCGTTGTCGGCGAATGAGTCATTGTGCTGCTCCTCGTCGCTGATCTGTCCGCGCAGGCACATGCACAACAAGCGCCGGTTAGGGATAGGCATTCGCTTTCTTTCGCGGCAAGGCGCGTTAGAACGTGCGCAGACCTACCTGTGATCTATGGAGCATTATATTCATGTAGTTGCGCCACAGAAGAAACTGTGGTGGATAAGCTATTTCTTGACAGCATCTTGGACTAAGTTCCATGACTACTATCCGTACTGAAGTCGCCACTGTAAGATATTCGAGCGTCCACCGAAAAACATACTAAGACTTCGTTCTTAGTTGCGGAAGAACCATAGGTGAGACGAGTAGAGAATCATGAAAGTCGAATTCATCAGCAACCTTCTCTGTTCTAATACGGACGCTGTTCTATTCTTGGAAGGTAGCTAGTAGTAACATCCCTGACGAGAGAATAAGCTCATTGGCTGAAACACAATTGAATCAACTCTTTTTTATCAGCGTCCTCAGTCGTAAATGCAATCTAATCTAGTTGTATAGCAGCTTGATGTCTCCTTTCGCTATCGTCGTCTCATGAACAGACCTGAACTTTCAGAAAACAGCACTGATTGTATTTGCGTATGCTGCACATAAAACATACAGGAGGATTGTACGCCGTCTAACCCTAAAAGCATTTGACACGGTTTTGCTTACATATGATACGGACGGCATCATCCACAGTTTTTAAAGCGGTGCAACACTGCGACTAGGCGCTTCTAAGAAGCCTCTTAGCAGTGTTTGCTATCCTCGGCGCAAGTTTACTGCTTAATGTTACAGATGACGGATCCGTCTTTAGTCAAACATATGTGAGGTCAGGCGTGCACACAATTTCGCTTCAATTGCTGTTCAATAGTTTGAAACAGCCTGTTGTGTCACAAAGGTCTGACTAAGAGGAACTAATTGTTAGTCCAAATTTCCAGCTTGCTGGTCTTGCAGTGCTCATAAGGTCTACAGATCTGGAGAGAGCCTTGAAACAAGAAAAACTTGGTAAGGTATAACAAACCTTTCCTTTTGCACCGGTGCGCTACTTGTGTTTCAAGGTCGAATCCCGGTCAGGCTGCACGCACATAGACAGACTTCTTCTCTTGCATTTTTGGTTTTGAGTCACCGATCGGTCTTCACAAGTCTGTAGCCGTTTGACCAATAGGTGAATATTTTGAGCAAAACAGAAAACAAAGGGACGGGACAATCAGCGCGCGACAGAAGGAAAACAGAGAGGTTTTAAGGGGATCTACAAAGAATGAAGCAAGGTGGAATGGTAAGGACCAAAAAACAGACAAACTGACGCAAGCGCCAGCATTCTCATCAGCACATCAAACAGATCAGCCAGTTTGTTAGCATCACTAGACAGGCTTGTACGTTCAATCGCATACCTTAAAGAACAAAGAGAATGACTAGCAGTTTACAGACTCTTTACTAGTCATGTAAAAGCACATGCGTTAAAATATTTCTCAACTCTCTCCTTTCAGAGATGGTTTAAAAAATAAAACTCAAAATCGGCACAACAGATCGTTCGGCTGCAACACCGCAAATCAAAGTCTTGGACAAGAACCCTGATCAACAACGTCAACACTCCTGTCACAAGTCACGAATATCCAAACTTCAAGCAAGCAACCAACGTTATGGAACTCCGAATTACGTAGAGGACTTACTGATTTTTGCGAAAAGCAATAAAAATAGAAACAACTACAAGAACCAATGAAGATCAGGCTGTTCGTCACAAAAAATCGACACCGTCCGCTGTCGACAAGTACACTAGAATACAAGGCGGCGGCGAAAGTATGATTAAGGCTACATAAACTCGACAAGGACGAAAGCTTAGAACTCTGGAGACCAAAGGCCAACCCAACCACACTAACAGGACAGTTCTGAAGGTAGAACCAAGCGAAACAACTCTGCACGCCGGCGCTGGGTCGCGCGTACGAGGAGTCAGATGATAGACACAGGCCGGCGATCACCAGCTTGTAATGGGGTCGAACACATCGATTTCCTCGCAATAACGCACCGACTGTCGAAACCCTTTCGTTCCACGGCAACCCAAACCGCACAAATGATCTCTCAACTGGTTTTGTGGCTCAATGGTGGCGACTGGTTGATGCAGTAGCTTCAAACTTGGCAGGGCTAACGCAACAAAGCAGGTTTCTTACAGGTAGTCTCTTTAGTATAGGAAGCTTTGCCCTAGCTACCTGCAAACCCACGTCTCCGACCTACTTGTACGTTAGATAGCCCCTTTCCACTGGAACCCACTGGGGTGTTGTCTTGCGTTCACCCCTGCCTAACTATAAAAAAATGTATTCCCTTTATTTTCTTCTTTGGTTAAATTCATTATACTTATAGAGGGGGCAAGGGTCCTCTTTACGACCCATGTGGGAAATATTAAATTTCGACTTGGAGACCCTGATTTTGTCTTAAAACAAGATATTTATTATGTTTAGAATCAATCAAACTAGTTTTTGGGGTTTTCACACATGGTACTAGTGTAGGTTCTGAGTGGCAAAGCAACAGAAGAAGAAGAAATAACTGAAACATGTCCGATGCTTGGTTGGGTTTGCTGAACTCTGGAAGTATACATTAATTATACACACCTAGGGTAGTTCTACCTCATTTTTCGGTTCTACAAATGCTAGAACTTTTAAGCGTGGGAGAGTGGGGGCGGGGGGGACTTTTTCAGGGCCGAAAAAGGCAAGTTAGAGAGTGGATGGAAAGTGAATGACTTAGCTTTTTCAACAATCGGAAAGTGTTGTGACATTTTCGTCTTGCTTTCAAAAATTCTTTAGATATGCGTTGGTGAGAAACTGGGTTTGGGATACTGTAACCCTGGATCAGCCCAAGGTCGGGCTTACCTTAGTTACATACCATAAGTGGGCTTCTGTTCATTATTAACTCCTTGCTTGGGTGGCATAGTTGAGTGGCGTCAGGGTTGTGGGTAGCCGGCCAGTGTGAACCAACTACCACACTGTATCTTCACGTTATTGAGTGAGGTCTCTTGGGGGCTATATTTAACCTGTGAAATTTTTAATTTGGACTCAGAGACCAGAGACCTTGATTTTGTTTCAAAACAAAAAAAATTGTAATAATTAAAAAACATTTTGGGTTTCTACTTTCTACAGTGAATCAGTAAGTAAGTACTGGTTCACCCAATGCGTGGCGTGCTTGTTCTAACGTCGTCTATTGCCGGTCACCTTCTTAGAGGGAACTCGGGAGGAACAAGCAACCGGCGCGTGATGCCGACACGTGGGCGCTGAGAACGCAGGCCGGGAACGTATTCACTGTGTCCTGCTCATCTGGTCCTGTCGGGTCTTCGAGTTTCCGACGTTTACCTGGTTTTTGTCTGTGTCACTGGATTCTACGATGTACTTTCCCATCGCTTGCGTTGCCTGGATGATGAGACACGAAAGGAGACCGACCAGCGCCGGTTCCGCGCATTGCGTGACGTGCCTACTACCACATATTTATCCGTGGTTATACTCCCATGACCATTAGCTTACCTTCTTAGTACATATTTCCCTTTACCCATCCATTTGTTACCCGGAAGCAAGTACAGTTATATCCTTTTACCCTTTTGTACGTGCTGCCCTTACCTGATTGAGGTATATAATTTCTTTTGGGGAAGGCGTCCCGGAATCTGCTGGTTATGTCTTAAACAGTATAAAGCAGCACAACACTGTTGCAGACCAGTCTTTTTATTTTCAATTTTGTGATGCAGCCACAGTGGCGAGCATCCTATGATCATAAACAGAGTACCCTGTGGACAGAACTGTAGAGACACGCCCCCCAAGCAAAGTTTGGGCTTTATAAGAAGGAAATTCGCTTCAAAATATTCACCTTTTGTTAGTGTGGCCCGTTGGCAATCTCCCCCCCGCCCCCCAAAACCCGTTGCAACATCTAGTGAAGTCACTCCAATGTTCTTGCCACTTGGGGTTCTAATTGATTACTAAGATGGCATGTAACCCGTAAGTTGTACGGCCAGGTTTGTATACCCTTTTTGTTTGGCAAATAGCAGTTCAAACTTCCTCCAATTTTCCCAATCTTTGATAATTAAAATAGTCAAAATGCTTGGTGCAGTGCTTGTTCCCTGAGTCAATGGTTAACCGCACATGTGTTGACCTCAGTCATGTAGGTTAAACTAGTCTCTCTTCAACATTATATGGGTATATGCAAAAATCCAAAATGTTATCAAGGACAAAGGCTGCTGACCTCATGGATACCCTCCAATTTACATTTAGTTAATTATTCTACAAGTGTGAAATGGCTTTAAAAAATGAATAGGCTTGTTTGAGGATGAGGGACCTCAAGTGCACCTATCTTCAAAACATATGTTGTTTAACATATAAGCTGCATGTTGTGTTATACTAACCTTAAAGCTTTTGCCCCGTAGCCTGTTATTCCTTTGAGACCCACTCACAGCACTTGGTGAGCCTACTCATGGACACAGCCTAGGTGAAGTTTGAATATGTAAGCAAAAGAAAAAAGGTGTTGATATCAGTATGACACTCTGATGTCATATTTAAAAAATAGATGAGTGTTAGATTCAATGCGATTATCTGGTTATCATGTTTCTATCTAATAAGATTATTTTGTGATATGTGGCATGTTCCATTAAGCTACGGTGTTTGTATAACTGATAATTTACTTTCTTTGCTAGATTATAGGGCCAACTCTGATGGGCTCTTGTAAGAGCTAGAGGACTGCAAAGCTAGAATCTTGTACTTTGTCAAATGAAATTGTAAAAGAGCAAAATCCAAATGTATGTAAGTCTAAATCACATATGTTCAAGGTGAGCTCTTAGGAGGTGACTAGTAGTCAGATGACCCTATCTATGTGGCATTGCTATCTGATTCAGCCTAGCAATGCGATCTATATGAAAATTTACCTGGAGATATCATATAGTCTTGGAATATCAAAATCGTTTTTGACCTACATTGGTGCTTTGATTGAGGTACATAAAACAGCCCTATGGCTCCAAAAATGTTCACCTTGACAGATGTACTATGCTCTAGTTTGAACTCCAACTATTGAACTATCAGGAAGTTATCCAATGGCACATGAGTTGTCTACCTGGCTAAATATGCCTACCTGGAGACTTGTGCTAATACATAGTGTATGAGAGTAACAATTACACATGATGTGAGGCTGATATATATGTATGCAAAATTATGACCTCTTACAGAGTTTGTCATTTGCAAATGGCCGACAAGCTTAGACTAAAAAGATGTGTTCCATAGTTGAGCATGTTCACATAGCGAATATTTAGAGATGGTCATAGACTTTGCATCTGTTGAGTTCTATGTTTGCAAGTATGGAATCTGTACTTGTGAAACGATTTTGAAAGACCATTTCAAATGTATATTCTATGGCACTCTAGACTGAATTGTCTTGAGAGTCTTTCTTTATTTGGCAAAATTTAGCTAAAAAGAGAAATTCAAAATTCAAAATTAAAAAATGACGTGATTTTGGAGGTTTTCAATAGCCAAAATTGAGGGCAAATAATAATAATAAATGCTAAAGTCCTATATCTGGTTTTCAGTGTGTAACCATAAATAAAAAGGGTAAAAAAATTGTACTTCATATCTGATTTATAACCAGATTTGGCTAAATCTTTGTAAGGATGATCACCATGTTTTTAACATCCTTCTATAGATGATTGCCACTTAGGCTACATTAACAAATTCCTAAAAGAGACACTGCTTGAGAGGGAAAGCTACCAGAAGGGGCACTTACTTCACACTCACAACTTAGACGTTGGAAAGGACTGTTAAATTGACAGGTAGATAGGGGTGAACAGGCAGAAAGCTGGGAATCATTTGTGTTATATAAAATGAGTCTTGTTACAAAGAGTAATGGCTAATGATACAGTAGTTGAATAGGACGTTTTACAGTTCTTTGACGAATAATTATTTAATTTTGAAGATTCCATTTTCGACAATAGAATATGCTTGAAATTTTCAAAAGATGCTTCATTTCCTTCACAAAAAGATTTCTTTTGAAAATTTCAGCATGTCTAAAAGTAATATAATTTTCGTGCAACCTACTAAGCTATTCCCAGTGTATTCCTGTGTCACCCAGAAGCGCGTTACCTGAGGTGTCTCGTCACCGATCTACGGTGGAACTGGGACCATTGGGCCGCTCCTAGGGTGGCCGGCTGTGCAAGGAATAATTAGAAATTACCTTTGCTGGGCAACCGGCATTGTTTCGCAGCCTCACAGCAATTCCAGCGCTTCCCTCCTACACGCGGTTTCAGTACGGGCTAGAATGCAGAATCTGTCGAGACTCCTATGTGGCTCAACGTGGCTTTTGCGCGTACAGCTCCCTAAGTCTGGAATGTTCGTCCCCCGAGGATGATCCCCATTCTCTGGGAAGCACTTGGACACTGCAGGTCCCCTATTGCGTCACCACAACATCCTAGAAGTGTGCTCGATATTGGACATTTACTCTTACCGTGTTCCCAGCGAGTGATATTTTTTCTAAGTTTCAGATCTTGCGTCATGGGCTAGATCTCAAAAAGGATTTAGTGTTAAATGGCGACAGGTTTTTAGAAATTGTGTCTAGTTTTTTAAAATGCTACCAATCTAAAATCAGAGTCCAAATGTAATGAATTTAAATTTTTTTGGGAGTCTGGCACTTTTGTTTTCAGATATGATACAATATTCTCTTTTTATTTTTATTTCTTGCATTTTGACGAAATTTTGCAAAAAAACGAAAATGCTGTTCTCACCAATATTTTCCCCAGTGTTGGCCAGTTCTTCCTTTTTCTTCATAGTTGGTGGGGCGGGATCTTTGTGAAATTGTTTTCTGTCCCACACAAAGCATCAAATAATCAAATTTTGAATTTTATTGAGACCCACATAATATCAAGTTGCTTGTTTAAGCAATACCTTTGGTTACCAGTTTCTCCTTTGACTTTTAAAAAGTAAAACCCACCTGTTATATAGAAGCGGGTCAGTTTTGAAATACCTGACCTGATACCCAACCTGGTAATAATGCAGGATAATGTGAAGGTGAGTTTTTGTATGTAAAACTTATCCTCCAAAAAAAATCTTCACTTCTTACAGTTGTCAACTCATATGGGTCAAATTTAGGGTAGAAGAGAAGTTGAAAGTGGAGCTAAAATTGGAGAAGTCCATGACACAAATAAAAAATGTCAACTTGAAGCTTTTGATGTATAAGGACTTCCCAACATGTTGGGATGAAACAAGGAAGGGCACAAAATGGTTTTTGAATTTCATCAAACGCAATACTTGACCCAAAAGGGTCTTGTTGGGTCTCTACAGAATATACACTAGACAGTAGATCTTTGTCCAGTTCTTAACCAATTTCAGACTTGGTAAGTTGGTTATGGATAACCTAGCATGTCCATAACCAACCAACACTGGTCCTAGTGTTCTGACCAGTGTCGGGTGAGTATTACTCTATTTTATACCCTGTTGGGTCTGGTTTTGGGACCAATCTCATTTGTTCTTTACCTTACATTTCCATTTCTTGATATATTTGCAAGAATTTACAACCCCGTGGATAATAATTGCATCTTGATCTGATAGTCTTTTTGCCAACATGAAAAAAAGTCATCTGTTTGGATCAACAATTGTTTTGGGTGCAAAATCTCATCAAAATGCGAGAAAAAGGGAATATACTGTCAAAGCAATACCAATTTTCTGAAAAATACCAAAATTTGAGATTTAAAATAAATAAATTTGGGTCACATTTGGATTCTGATTTCCATTTGGTAGCATTTTCTAAACTAGTTTTTTCAGTATGTAGACAGTTTCTAAAAACCTGTCACCTTGGCATGCTAGCCAATGATGCACCATCAGAAAATTGAAAAAAATATCACTGGTCTTGGTACTGTGTTAAAGACATCCATGATTCCTCAGGCATACCAAACAGACTGGGAAGGTATGTAGAGTTGTACTGGTTAGTACCAGTGGTTACCAAATAGTTAGGAAATTTCTTTGTGTCCAGTTTCTCAAGGTTTCTTTCTCTGTAAAATCAAATTGTAAGTTAAGTCACAAGTATTATCATAATATAACAATATTTTTGTGGGTCCAAATAAAAGATGGAGTGTGATTATGCATCCAGCAAATAGTAGGCAAGCAACGAGAAGTCAAACCCATGTGATGAGGCATTAACATATCCTTTCCAGTTTGTGGATGACATGTGGAAAGATTTAAAATTAAAATAATCCAACAACTATCACCAATATAATTGATGGAGACTGACGATGCTCAGCTGTAATAGCCTAGAGTTTGTGCCAGCTGGGTCAAAGTCTTTGCAATGCCTGAAATTTCAGCTGCCTAGTAAGGGTACTACTAGGATACATGGGATCTTTATACCCAGCACTCAAGATTCCTTGGAGGTTTTAGAAAATGATGTAGTGTGAAAAAAAGAAACTGGAAACAAATTCACACTAGTTTATGTTTTGAACAGATCACAAATTGCATCCACACAACATTGTTGCTCAAATAGGTCCACAATGCATGATACTTGAATAAGTATGACTATGGGCTATCACAGATCAGAACACTCCGGCAACACTCTCTCAAGGGCAACTGGTCCCTTCAGGGTGAACCCCTTTTGGGGGAGGGAGGCAACAGCCCCATCAGTCATTAGAAAAGTTAGAGAAGTACAAAGGCGGGAGGAAGCGCCACCTAATGGTGGCGCTATCACTCCCAAAGATGTTCATATGAAACCATTCAGATCTAAAGGCGAGCTCAATCCTAGCTTGCATAGCAGGGTCATTGACCGGCCGAGGGGCCCTGATGGCCTTCCAGGTGGCCATGCCGACTTTGATGGTGGCCACCTAGGCTTGTGAGAGGACTTTGTCGATGGAGTAGCAATCGTCGAAGTGCTTACGGCATCTCTCGGACCAAAGGTAGTAAAGGATGAAGGTGCGTAAAATGTCAAGCGGCTGCCTAAGGTAAGTGTATCCTCCTAGGTGGTAAGCGTGCAGGCCCGGGGGGTCTTCCTCGTGCTCTATGGAGGCCTCGCCCAGCAAAGCAAAGGGCCAGTTGAAGGTGACGTCTTCGGGGGGCTTTCCATTCCTCCCACATTCTTTTGAAAGCGCCCCAGGCGCGTTGCGCTAGGGGGTAGTCCAGTAGACAGTGTTGGGGGGACTCGGGAGCCCCTGAGCTGCAAGTTTTGTAGGTGGGAGAGATTCCCATCACATGTAGCCAAGTGCCAGTTGGGAGGCTCTGATTGAGGGTTAGCCAAATCAGAATGCCAACTTTCCTAGGCCGAGAGTTGTGCCAGATCTTGGCAACCACTTGGGAAATTGAAGAATTCTTGAGGTTAAGGTTGTCGATGAATGTGATGATTCCCAGGGAGCGCAAGGAGCTCTTCACATTCTTGTATCCCCTTTTGGCCGTGTATCCAAAGAAAGGGGCGTCGCCCAGGGGGTGTACCTCTTTCCAGTGCCACTCCCCTGGGTCCCAGGGGAGGTTTTTGATGATGCCAGATTCAAAGATCCAGTATGTTTTGTTTCTCTGGTTGGCAAGTGGAGGGTTGTTGGCGACTTTGAGAGACGCTCCATGTCTCTCGCGCGACAAGACCCTAATCAGGGATAAATTGTCTGGGCGGATGAAGAGTTTTTAAAAGTTCGTTGCCCGGATCTATCCGCTGTTAGCTATTCTTCTGAATTCTAGCACTAATACCTTGTCCACGAGCGCCTCCAGAACGTAGTATACCCATTCCAGGGGGGTACCCGAGCAGGGAGTACTTACCCAGTCCCCTGGCTGCGCACAGGGGCTGAAAGAGTTTGGCCTCCAGGGGATGTTCCCAATGATGATGTCTTTGGAAGACCTGTTGGATGTGTGGATGTGCATTTTCAGGTCTGTGAGGTTCTTCTAGTCCTGAGTATCGCCATTCCAGATATCCTTGATTCTGGTGTGTCTGGCCCGCGCGAAGGCGCAGCCTTCGCTATGGCCATTGACTCCAAGGGGTTCTCCCCTTACATTGGTGAGAGATGGATTACTGAAGATAGGTTGTCTCATCAGTTCCGCCAGATTTGATGGCTCCTTTTTGGCGAGGCCAGGGCGAATGCTCATCCAAGCCCCCAGAAAGCCCTCAATGTTCTTCCACATTGAGCAAGGCACCCTTTTTAGCTTGGGCGCGGCAAAAATCCAGTGGATGTTTGTAGTGCCGGGTCCTTTCCCGTGAACAGGGAGCCTGGTTTGATGAGCGTGGTGCCTGATCAATTCCTTCTAGGGTTCCCCTCCGGCTGTAAGACCCCTGACCATAAGTTTCGCAAGGAGGGCTTTTGATTGCGATTTGGGGTCGATTATGCCCAGTCCGCTTTTAGCAATGGGCAGGGTGAGGGTGTCCCATTTCACCTTGGCCCGGGTGAGCGCAGCTTTCCCCCCCCAAATAAAGTTCCTTACGACTCCGCACGCCTGGCTGCACATGCTAGGATTAGGGTTCCAGCATGCGACCAGATACCAAGTAGAGGCCAGTAGCACCTGGTTGGCGACTAGTACCCTACCCGCGAGGGAGAGGTTGCTGTGGCTCCAGCATATCAGCTTTCCTTTTAGTGCACTCAACATCATGTTGAAGTTTGCCTCTGCTGGGAGGTGAAATCCGACTTGAACCCCTAGGTATCTGACGCCCTCGCCTCTGGGGATCCATTTGAGGCCGACTTCCTCCCCCCAATCCCAGATTCTCTCTCTCCTGCTCGCCCATATGGCGGAGGATTTATTCCAGTTGATCCTGGCCCCTGAGGCCTTGTAGAAGATTTCAAGTACACCCTGGGCCCTGTCGAGGTTTTCCTGGTCGCCCTTGAGGTACAATGTTGTGTCATTGGCAAAGGTTTGGTCCCTGATTATGCCCCCCTTGGGCAGCGTCAGGCCTTCAATCCCGTGCCTAGGATCTGCCAGCATGTACCCCAGGATGTCGGTTGCGATAATGAAGAGATAAGGTGCTAGTGGGCGATTTGCCTAACTAATCTGGCGAGCTGAAAGGTTGGTCCTACCACACCGTTGACCTTGATTGTTGAGGACGCCTCTCGGTACAAGGTGCGGACCCATTTTATCCAGGTGTTGCTGAATTCGATGTGGCCCATGGCGGAGAAAAGAAAATTCCATTCTATTATGTCAAAGGCCTTCTCAAAGTCCAAGAGGAGGAGCACCAAGTCCTGGTTGCTCTCCTCGGCCCAACTCAGAGAGTCTTGGGCCATGAAGACGTTGTCCAGAATACTCCTGCCTTCCACGAATCCTGTTTGGTTCGGTCTGATTATGCTTGGGAGGAACGTTTGCAGCCTTCCTGCGAGTGCCTTGGCAAGAATTTTGTAGATGCATCCCAACAGGGTGATCGGTCTCCAATTTCCTAGCTTGGAACGATCTCCTGTTTTTGGAATCAGGGTGATTAAATCCCTATTGATGAAAGCCAAAGCCTCGCCTGAGTTCAGCATGGCCGTGTATGCCATGAGGAGTGAAGGTGCCACTTCATTGACGCAAGATTAGAAGAATTCGATGGGATTTCTATCCTGTTCGGGTGCTTTGTTTTTGGGCAGTGCAAGAATCGCCTTGACGACCTCCTCTAGCGTGAGGCTCTGGGTGAGGGAGGCATTAGTTTCCGCCGAGACTCTCGCCGGGACACTGTCCCAGCAGGAGGCTTGGGCTTCCGAGGTATAGAGTTTGGTGTAGAAATCGGTGATGTGATTGGTGAGGTCAGTTTGCCTTCTGATCGGCCCGTTGTCGGTGACCAGTTCCCTCATCGGGGTCTTCTTTTGCCTTGCCCGGTGAAAGTCAAAGAAGGTTTTGGAACAGGTGTCGCCATACCTGAACCAGTTCGAAGAGGAGAGGTGTTGGTTGCGCGCCACCTGATTTTGAAAAATTTCTGCCAACTTGGCTTGTGAGTCGGACAGGACGCCCCTCACTTCCTCGTTGGTCAGGTTGTTTTGAAGTTGAGCTTCCGCGAGTTGAACTCTTTTTGTGTTCATTTTGATCGTGGCTCCTCTGAGTCACTTCTTTGCCTTGGCTAGGCGGTTGTTATAGGCCATTACCCTGCCGATGGCCGCTTCCAGCCAGGGAGTCCAATCCTGGTCGTTGAAAGGGGTCAGGAGGTCCCCTGACAAGGCTTGGAGCAGTTCCGCTTTGGCCTCCGCGTCTTCCAGGAAGGAGGTGTCGAAGTAGTAGGATGGATTGACTAGGTCAGTTGCCTGACCCCAAATTGAGATCAGAAGCGGGGAGTGATCTGAAAATTTTTCAATGGAGGCAACAGATTCGATCCTTCCTCCTCTTGATTCCAGGCCTTACGAGATCATATATTTGTCGATTCTGGAGACGGCTGCGCCGAATCCAGATCTCCCATTGTCAAAAGTGTATGCCTTTTTTGACATCTTTCGGAAGCTGTCTGAGACCCAGGCGTCGGACAATCCATATTGGATCGTCATTTGATGCCAGGAGGTTGCCTCCCTCCTGTGCATTCTTCTATACCCGGCTAGATCCGTACAGGGGGTTTCCACCATATGGTTAAAATCTCCCCCTACGATGGTGTGGTCTGAATTGCATTCAGCTCTACTTATGGCTTTCCATAGAGGAGCTCTTTCTCTGGAGGTTCGGGCTGCGTACACATTGATCACGGTTAGCGTGACTCCGTCTGTCGCTTGGAGTTTGACGAATTGTGCCCGACCTTCTACGAGAATCCCACTGTCGACCACCAGGGGAGCTATGGTTCTGTCTAGGAGGATGGCAGTGCCAACGCTAGTTCTCTATGAGGTTCCCATGGGGATCCCTGGATTCCAGAAGGAAGCTCCCTTCCAAAATTCAATTCCTTTTCCGGCGCTACCTAAGCCTTTTTTTCCCAGGTGGTGTTCTTGGATGAGGAGGATTT
>Ga0209208_10001670_pt1 | contig 31501 bp, 28 predicted proteins | sample S1TSphfallax_3_FD_187694 | JGI IMG/M metagenome (GOLD analysis project Ga0209208, IMG submission 187694) | Host-associated microbial communities from peat moss isolated from Minnesota, USA - S1T2_Fd - Sphagnum fallax MG (SPAdes) (version 2) | ecosystem: Host-associated > Plants > Peat moss >...
CTCGTACCTTCATCTTCATCTTCTTCGTGAGTGAGTGAGGAGGCCTTGTGAAGCACTTGGACAACTTTCTTGGACAACTTTCGTAAGTGTAATTTGGAGGGCACCTTATATTTATATTTGTGAATATCTCTCTCTTATAAAAGAATAGTAGTAGTATCCACATTTACTCCTTAAAAGTGAAAAGGCTCTTACACCTACCTATTACACCTACCTATAGTTGTAAGATCCTTGGCATTCTTAACAACTCAATATAAGATCCCCTTGACTTTCTATGTCTCGTGATCAACGTATATGTTTAGGTTTATGATAATTTTCATCTTGCACTCTACGATGGGTAAAGCTCACGAGTAAGAAACATTCCCAAAATGCAAGGTTGGACTCAATTATCACCTTGTCCCAAGCCCCTCCTTTGAAAATACCTTCACATTTTGGTCAAACATCTTATGAATCTAGCAATAATTGGAGTCAAAAAATTATGCACTTAAGTGCAAGAAAGGTTGTGAGGTCAAGCAGCTTATCAAGTGCCCAATGTAACAATTGTTTAGGTCACAAAGTCATCCATGCTCAAGTAGAGGGAAGGCTATAAGCATAAATGGCTTATGTCATCGATGTAAGGGTTGTAGAATCCTTTGCTCAAGTAGCTTATCTAGGGTTCCATGTAATAATTGTTAGGATTGCGAAGTCTTTTGCTTAAGTAGAAAAAATTCTCAACTTAAACAATTTATCAAATTGATGAAATATTAATTGCTTTTGTCTACAAATGGAAAGGCTCCAAATGCAGGTTGCCATGTAGTGATTCATTTGTGAGGTTGTGCATTGAAACCTATCAATGAATTCATGTCATCCTACATACTTACCATTACATAATGTTTTATTTTTTCCTAAGGTGAATTGCAATGATACCTAAATATCCCACAATGTGTTATAATACATGTGCATCAAACATACATAAGTCAAATGGAATTCTCTTCATGGTTGCAATCATATTAACATGTACCACTAGCAATCATAACCACTACTTAATTTTTGATTGTTAAAAAATAGTAAATAATGAATAGATTCTTTTTGTAAAATGTTATTGTGAATACATAACATATCATAAAAATTTGGAATAAATTTGATGAGTAAAAAATACACAATTAACATTTTAAAAAACTCGTAACCATTGCTTAAAAACAATTTTGACACTAAAAACACAATTTGAAAAAACAATTACGACACATTTTGGGATTTTTTTAATATACACCTTAATATAATAGAATCAAGAAAACTTAAATTTTTTTTTTGAAAGATGTATTAAAAATATTCTTAAAACCATTTTCTAAAACAACAACAATAAATTATTGGTCTAAAGGGGTGGGTGTGGCTCCTTATAGCATGGTTGATATCTCATATCATTTGCATCCAATAACTAATTAACATTTTACAATATTTCATGCTAAAAATTTATTTTATGAATTCACTATTGAAGTTTGGTTAACAACAAAGCAAACACATTTACATTTGGTAAAAATGAATTAAGTAACACTGAGAACCAATGTATATCAAGACCTTACAAATATAATAGAAGGTATTGCAAAAGAAGAATTAAAACCTTGAATTCTTGATAAAACATAAGGTTATTTTACCTTATCATTTGTAGGTAATTGGATGATTCACACTATCCAATACATTTTTTTGTGTCATAATGCCAATAATGTTTTAAAGGGTAAGGGTTAAACTTAATACAATACGAGTTGAAGTATGGACTAAAATATTTGAATGAGACTTATTTAATGAATTAAAAATATTTGTTGAAGCATTCATATAAAAAATTGATGATAAAATGTCATCATTCCCTTATAAGGTGGACATTTTTTGAACAAGGTAACAACATATGAATATGTTTTGAATACACCTTAATGTTATGCCCATTTTAGTATTTTTTTTGACATGGAATATGTTGTGGTCATGATGATACAAAGGAAGCCCTCTTGGAAACATGTTGAGGACCAAAACATTCCTCGACATACATTGAATTACATCATTTTTTGATCAATCCTTGATTAATTGAAATTAATAATCAATATGTTCATCTTTCAAATACAAGATTATATATCATTAAATAAGGTTTTTAAAATCCTTCCAATGAAACCTTGCCATGTGGCACCTAACATCCAAATTATAAGTGTAAATAAGATATTTTTGGGATTTAATTTGGCCACCACATGTGCCTAAATTGGTCCACCTTAGTAATGTTCCATCACCTAGCTTTCACAATATGTTTGATCTTATATTCATCTTATAAGGTTAGTCTAGCTATACAATCTTAATTAATTTCAAGATTTGTCATATAATAAGATTGTATTTTGTTGATTCAACTAGCAAAGAACACTATAATTTATCTTTGGTTGATTCTTACAATATTTTGATGACCCATTTCATTTAAAAGCCTATGATCACAATTACAACATTTGTTTGTGATGATATTTAAGTATTGCACTTCAAACCAACTTGGACATTTGTGGGAATAATTTCCTCAGCACCTATGTGATGATTTAAGACATGGGTCGCAAGTACAACTCCATTTGGAAGTTCTAATGAACTTGAAATATACAATAAAAATTTACTTCTTTTTATTGATGAGACTTTAAGAGACCAAATATTATGGAACAAGGAACACAAGACATGGTTCAATGAACAATACAATCATGGTTGACCATTGATGCCTATTGATCTATATCAGCATTGGTTACTTGAGTTCATATCATGATGTGATGGTCTTGTGCCATTTGTTTAACTATTGAAATTGGCACAATGATTTTGTCCATGGAGATGGTACTTCAAATACTTGCTAGGAAACCCTAGCTACATATAAGGGACATTACTCTTTGTATATTGTTTTATGGAACACATGAAATCAAGGTGTATTTTTGGTACATAAAAATGAAATATCAAAATATTAAAAGAATATTTTACTAAAATTCAGAATGTATATTATATTTTAACTATTTTTAAAAATCTATTATAAGCACATTACTTACATTTAAGTAAGTTATAAATTTTATTTATTTGCAATAAGTTATAAGGGCTATATTTTTTTGCATGTCATTTGGGAAAAAAAGAAAATAACTTTTCATGGAGTTACATGTGAGCAAAGATGTTCATTATGTGATGAATCAAGAAGCATGAATTGGCCCCAAATGTTCACCTTAGGGTGGTGAAGCATGCAAGCTACAACAATTTGATTGGAATTGTGAAAATCTTATATCCATTGTTGATGAATGTGTACCCAAACTTAATCCAAAACAATTAGATTGCTTATTAGGAAGTTTTAGCATTAGTGAACAAACATAATGGTATGACATTATTCCTAGATGGACTAGTTGGAATAGGTAAACCATTTGTTTATAACATAGTTGTAGTTACACTTCAAGGTCATATAATATTGTTGTTCTTTTATTTCATGTTGCACAAATTGCACATTCAACTTTCAAGCTTTCAATCTAGATAAATGAAAATTTAATGTGTGTTCTAGATAAAACATAATAATGACCAATTTTTTTCCAATCTTGAATGTTCATTGATCGTGTGGGATGATGTTCCTATGCAACATTAAAATTGTCCTAAGGTAGTTGGATGTATGTTGCACAATATATGTGGTGATGATTAGCTTTTTGGAGGTCTTATGCACCATAGTGTTTGAAAAATATTTTTTATTATGCTAAAGGATTTTTATTAAAAAGAAATTCACTAGCCTTTTTTGGAGGTCATTAGTGTGGCATGACATGTGTATATTGAAGTTACAACAAAACATGTGTTTGCTTGAAACATATTTTAAAAATTAAAAATTCCAAATTGATTGTTTGAAGTTGGAAATGATCACATTCATGTTGAATGACAACATTCCTCTTCCACAACCTAGCAAAATTTGTTACCATTGATTAAAATTTCATACAATGATATTCAAGGCATAACCTCACACCAATGAATAGTTCAATGACCACATCATTTTTCCCGTTCAAAACGGTATTGTAATTACGTTATTCACAATGACATTATTGACATTTTCCCCTTCTTCAAATAAGTGTCGAAACCCATAATTTGTATCGTACTAAATATCTCAATTTCTTAGACTTAGGATGATTAACACCTTTGAAATTCCATCTTTAAGTTGGATGCCCATCATGTTACTTAACAATATTGTTCCAAAATGTAGACTTTATAATGATTCATGACTCATAATGACACATCTAAGAGACCATGTCACACATTTTAATCAGGTTACATGTCAAATAGACAACATTTGTCCTCAAAATCACATTACAATTAACCACATTAAATATACCTTCCAAATTTACTCAAATACAATTGCCTTTGATACTAGCTATGACGATCAACAATTTTTCTAAAGAAAATAAAAATTAAAATTAAAAAAATAAATAAATAAATATATATATAAGTCTAAATCTTTGAACACCTATATTCTCCCATGGCCAATTGTACATAACATGTTTTTAAAGTCCACTCAAATAATTCACTAAAAATATTTATCCTTGAACAAAATTTACCAAAAACAATGAACATTATATATTTCAATGTAATCATATAAACTTTTGACTCTTGGATCAAAATACGTATCACAAAATCTCAAAACCTTTCTTCTTCTTTTAAATTCATGTTTGTTATGTTATTCTCGCCTTTAAAATTTCATTCATGTAAAAGGCAGACTTTTCAAAGCAACATCCAACATTTTCAATATGCAAATTTAGGACCTTTTGTCATTTAATTTTATTGTCCACATTTGGGTAATGAATTTTTCACATTTGGAGTAGTTATACATAGTTAGGTTCACAATTGGGCCAAGGGCACAAGCAAAACTAGTTGAAAATACTAAAGAAGCAACCAAATTAATTTTCCTAGATTTTAACCATGGTATGAGTGCAAGTGTTGGCCCAACCCAACCCAAGGCCCTTCTTGATTCCTTTAATCCAAAGCCCTTGGGTAGTGAACCAGCACTTGGGATTTGCTTATATAAATATTATCAGGGTACTCAGACTAGGTAAATTAGGGTCATGATATAGCCTCAAAATTTGGCATTTCCTAAGTTAGAGGAAAATTTTGAATTAAATTTGAATTAATTTTCCAGTCCAGAAATATTAATATTAATTTTTTTTTAAAATGATTTTATTATGTCTTTCAAATTTAAAATTAAAATTTTTTTAAAAAAAAATCTTCTCAAATTCTTCAAATTCTGCCAACTAAAACTTCGTGTGTGTGTGTGTGTGTGTGTAATTAAGTAAGTAAAAAGTTTACAGTCCAAAGTGGCACTGGCAATAATAAATAAATAATAATAAATAGCTTTAAGTCAATAGTCCAAAAATTCTCTGCAAAATTTCCCCCAATTTTTTTTGTGTACAGAGAAAAGAAAAAAAACAGACTTTCTTCACACACACCCTTTCTCTCCTTAAGGACTCTCTTAAGGACTCTCTGGCACAGTAGACACACACACACACTCTCATTCAGAGAGTCTCTGTTTGTCTCCTTAAGGACTCTCCTAAGGACTCTCTCGCACAGAGACATACTCTCTCTCTCTCTCTCTGTGTCTCTGTGTCTAAGGTGCAGTCTTCTGTGTCGTGTTTTGCAGTTTTCTGTAGTACATTTTGGTGTTGTTTTTGCTGCCTTCTTCTTCCTCATCATCTTCTTCTTAGTCTGCCATAGTACTAGACAACAGCAACAACAACAACAGGAGGAGGAGGAGGAGGAGGAGGAGGTCCAGGTTCATGTGCTGTAGAAGCAGGTACTTAGTAGTGCTTAGCAGCTGAAGTGATTCTTCTTCTTCTTCTTCTTCTTCTTCCTTGCCTAGTGTGGTGTGTATGTGAGAAGGGAGAGGGACCCAAGAAAGAGACACCAGATTGAGAGAGAGAGCTTTGAGATTCTGAATCTCTTCAACATCAGCTTGAATCTGCTGCAGTTATACCAAGGTTAGTACTAGTTTGTGTCTTCTGTTGTTAGAAGAAGTGGTGGTGGTGGTGGCGGTGATGAGCATTTGAGAGTGAGTGACTTGTTAGATACCTCATCTTTGATCAATGGGTGTTTTCTTCCACGTGTTGTTGTTGTAGTAGGCCTGTGTTTTGCAGGTAGGTAATCTTGTTAGTGGCAGGTTGTTTGTTTGTTTGTTTGTTCATTCATTGTTGTTGTGGGAGGTTGCTGCTGCTGCAAGAGTTACTACTCTTTTTGTTTTGTGCGTTTTGAGAAGACTTGCAGGGGGGGTGGGGGGTGGGGGGGTTTGTTTGTTTGTTGTTGCGGGGATCTGCTGCTGCAGCTGAGTGGGAGGTGAGGGGAAGTTGTTTGGGAGTTTTGTTTTCGCAAGCTCACTGGCAGTTGTGATGGTATTGTTTTTGTTGAGAGACTTTTTGTAATTGACGTTTCTGAGCAAGACTGACGTGATCTCCTCATTTGTGTAGTGCAGAAGAAGAAGCCGGAGGTACAAGCTGGCTCCCTATGATCACTCGACAGGACTCTGCAGCTGCTGCTGGTTGCAAGGATGTTGACCTGAGCTGTGAAGAAGAGGAGGAGGAGGGAGAATCGTCGTCCTCTTCAGAGGAGCCGCAGGAGGAGCAGCCTGCAGGTGCCACCTCACACCAACGTACCCCTTACCACAGTCTGATCTACGACGCGAATACTGCTAGTCTTCACTTCTCTAGACACAAGAACAACAACAGCAACAGAGCTCGCCGAGGAACTGTAGCAGCTGGAGCTGCAGCAGAAGCTGCTGCTGCTGCAGTTGACGCCATCATCTCAGGTTCCCCTCAGCACAGGAGCAGAAATCTCTGTCCACTGCAGCTGCCAGAGATCAAAGTTCACAGCAGCAGCTTGCATCAAGAAAACAAATGCTCAGTCAATGCTCATGATGTCCTTTGCACATTCTCACACACAGTGTGACGACCTCTATTAAGTACTTTGCTGGAGCATGGATGGCTCTGCAGGATGGATCAATGTTGAATGCTTAGAGCAAGCGACTGACTGACTGCCTGCCTCAAAGCTCTTGTTGATCAATGCACATTGTTCAGCAGATGTTGCACAATGCGAGCATGAAAGCAGCAGCAGCAGCAGAAGCAGCAGTCCCACATGCGTGATCAGCAACGCAATAACGCTAACTAGAAGTTCTTCCTCCTCTTCCACCAGTGGTTCTTTGTTGTCAAAGTTTCGTGTAGCATCATCCATCATCGATACCATGGATCACCTGCAAGCAGGAGCTGTTGCTGCAGCTGATGTGTACTCAGAAGTGAAGGAACTGGTGAGCAAGAATCATCATCATCATCATCATCATCATCATCATGGTGATGTTGACGAGCCCAGCAGCAATGTCTTCTATAGTCCATCACGCAATGATCAACAACAACAGTTGCTGCACAAGGTTGGTGATCTCCTCCTGCCTGCTGCAGCAAGACGGATCAGATTTCTCTTGCACCAGCTGCAGGCTCTAGAGCTGCTGCTGCTGCTGCTTCTTCTTCTTCTTGTCTTTCCACAGACTAGTTCTGAATACTTGTCTGTCTGTGGGTGGTGCTCATTGCATTGCATGGCTGGTATATGTCTAGAGAGCTTCTTTGCAGCATCGTGTTTTCTTACAGCTTGAGGAGCTTGGTACCTCAAGGAGCTTTTCACTACTGTTAGTTATCATCTGAGTTTGTGGGTGCATGCACAGGGTGGTCGAGGGAACAAGAAAATCGGCCTTGAGACGCCCGGCAGACCAGGACTCAAAGGTGAAGAAGCTGACGGCCCTGTTGTAGCTGGAACCTCATCAGGGCACCACCCGACAAGCTTATTCTTGGCACCCATATTCAGCTCCTCTCTTGAGCTTGCAAATCTTTGCAGTAGAAATGTTTCCAAGCATGCATCTCTCTATCTGTGTCAGGAATTCGTGAGGAGCTCGAGGTTGCTGTTGTTGTTGTCTGGCGTTCATGAGGTTTTTGTTGTTGGGTGGGTTGTGTTTTTGTTGCAGGTAGTTTTGGTAAGCGATCAGAGAAGGAGACAAGCAGATGGGCATCAGTGCACGATGCACTGCATCTGGTAGAAGCTGCAAACGAAGTGGCATTCGTGACCAAGAATCCGCTAGCTCTCAGGGATGCACATTCCTCCAAGGAAGCTCAAACCATGCCCTTCAAATCCGTCCAGAGTCCTTCCATGGAACCACAACAACAACAACAACAACAGAAACTCGGCAGCGGATCATCGTCATCAGAAGAGACGAAGAAGAAACAAACTGGCCTGAGTGCCATCGTCTCTGCCACAGCGCCGCTACGACCCAGCGCACAACAACACCCACAACAGCAGCAACCGGGCAGCGTCATGAACGGTAGCGGCAGCATCTTCAGCTTCAATTCTACCCATTCTGTGCGGGGCGCGGCGGATTGCTCCTCTGCTGCGGAGACTTACGACTACGACAGCAATTTCGACAAAGACAGTAGTGCGAGCTTCGATTTCAACAGAGGAGGAGGAGGAGCCGTCGGCGGCGCTTACGGTCCTCGAGCTGCCGCTGCTGGTGCTGCGGTGGGTCCATTGCTGAAGCCCACTCCTTCCAAATGGGATGATGCAGAGAAATGGTTGTCAGCAAGCTGTGATCAAGCGCCAGGCCTGACGAATGCGAAAGCAGTAGCAACAGCAGCAGCAGGAGGCACCACCATCAAGTCCAAAAGCGGACCATGGCAATCTGCACACGTTGGGGCAGCAAACCAGCAGCAGGGAGGAGGAGGCGTCACGTCGAAGAAGGTCACGTTCTCGAATCTGGGTGCAGCAGAACGGCAGCAGTCTGGCACACAAAACGGATCCACCACAACCCATCTTCTGCCCAAAGCAACAAATGCTGTTGCCGATGATCACTACGGACCTGGTGGTGATGCTTCAGCTTCTTCTTCTTCTTCTTCCTCTTCCTCTTCTTGTGAGAACATCGGCGCCGCCAAGTACATGAGAAACAAAGAAGAAGAAGGTTCTGGTTCTGGTTCTTCTTCAGAAGTAGAAGAAGCTGAAGCTGCAATCCAGGAAGACTCGGGTACAGTTGCTCCTGATGAGGCAGCTCGCTTTGCATTCATGCCGGGCGTCGCGGCAACACAAGGAGGTCCTATGACCGGAGGAGCCGTGGACCGCTACCCACTGAACGATCCTCATGGTCGTGACCACCACCACCGCGGCGATGGCGAAGAAGCTCTTAGACTGAACATGTCTACCGATGCTACAGACGACAAAGCTCCTGCTCTTCTGCTGCTTCGGACTGCCAAACCCATTTCTGAATCCGCAACTGGTAGCTCCTCGTCTTGTGCTGCACATTGCCGTGATCCTCCCAAACTGTCTCTTCTTCTTCGTGATCATTCTTTCCTTGATTCAGCATTCTCCTAGACTTGCTTTTCTGTTTTGTTGAGTTCTATGGATTGGGATCCCTTCCTTTCTTCCGTGAGAGAGAGCTCTTGTATGCATGCGCGGAGCGACGGACTTACTGTAAAAACTTTTTTCATCATTGCAGATGATCCCGAATCTTCTTCTTCGCCAAACAGGAGACTGAAGCAGGAGGACGACGACGAGCTTCAAGGTGGGATACACGTTCCTGCAGTGGATTTGTCCCTAGCAGCAGCAGCAGGAGCAGCAGTGGGCTCCTCCTCGCCGGGGACTAACAACACGAGAGGAAGCGTCTCGACGCGAGACATGGGTACTGAGATGACGCCGATAGCAAGTGTGGAGCCGTCGCGAACTGCCACCCCCTTGCGAGCCACCACTCCCAACCTCGGTAGCCCCATCAACTCCCGACCTTCCACCCCGGACAGGGCATCGATCGTCCTGAGCTCCACACCCACCAGCACCAACAACAACAACAACAACAACAACTCTTGTGCATCGCGGAGGAGTCACGGAGCTGGTGCGATGGGGGGCAAAACAACGACGACTTCCAAGCAGCAGGAATGCAGCAGCGATGGGATGCAGTCAACGAGCTCCAGCTCCAACAAACTCCCGCTCTCCGGCAAGGAATTGCAAGCCAAGACGCGGCAGGAGATTCTGGCATTGGGCACGCAGTTGGGGAAGCCCAACATCGCAGCGTGGGCCACCAAGGAAGAAGAGGAAGCAGATGCCGCCAAAGCGCTGAAGGCGAGCGTGGAGCTGGAGGAAGTGCGCAAGAACCTGCTTGCGTCGCGCGCCGCTGCGTGGGAGGAAGCGGAGCAAGCCAAGTACGCCGCCAGGTTCAAGCGCGAGGAAGCCAAAATCCAAGCTTGGGAGAACCATGAGAAGGCCAAAGCGGAAGCGGAAATGCGCAGAATTGAGGTCACAACCACCATCCCCACTTCTTCGTCTTCTTCTTCACAACCCATTCCCCATCTTCTTCGTTTTCTTCTTCATAACCCATTCTCCATCTTCTTCTTCTTCTGCTTCACAACCCATTCCCCATCTTCTTCTTCTTCTTCTTCTTCTTCTTCACAACCCATTTCTCATCTTCTTCTTCTTGTGCTTCACAATCCATTCCCCATCTTCTTCTTCTTCACAACCCATTTCCCATCATCATCTTCTTCTTCTTCTTCTTGTGTCTTCTTCTCTTGGGCTTCAAGCTTGGTAACAACAATAGGGGGTTCAAAGGTCAATTATGTTCAAATAATCGACTATTTGAAGTCCAATTATGTTGTCAATTATGTGATCGTTGTGGGTGAAGCTTTGAACACTCCCCAAATTGGTATTGTTGCTTATCTCTGAATGATTATTTTGCTGATTATTACACCCATGGTGATTGATATATGGTCATGGCATAGACAAAGGTAATTGTTGTCCATATCAACCATAGCCATGACCTCAACTTCTTCAATGCAAAGGGTGAGAAAAATGTTCATAAAAAATGACCTTTGAATCAACAATTATTCAATAATCAATCCCACTCATATATAGCCAAGTTGGATGCTTGAAATAATCGATTATTGCAAGTAGATAATCAGAAGATAATCAACCTTTGAAACCCCCCCTAATGCTTCTTTCTGGGCTTGTTTTCTTGCTTTGTTCCACAGGTCAAAGTAGAGCGTATGTGGTCACATGCAAATGAGAGCATGATGAACAAATTAGCAGCAGCTCACAGAAGAGCGGAGGATCTGCGAGCAGCAGCAGAGGCGCGAAGAAGTGAACAGATTGCAAAGGCAGCAGTGCATGCAGAGCACATCCGTGCTACTGGCAAGATGCCCACAACTACCTTCTTCTTCGCAAGATTATGCCAATGATCTATCCTCCATTGATCTCCTGCTGTCTGTCTTGGGAGGTGGGTCTGTCTCTGTGTGTCTGTCTGTTGCTCCAACAACCTCCCTGATTGCTGAGGACTTCTCTCCATCAGGCATCAGCAGCAGTAGCAGCAGCAACCACCAATCCCAAAAACTGCTCCTCAAACCCAGTTCACAAACTGCAGCAACTGTAGTAGGAAAACCCCAATTTACAACCACCCACCTTGCAGCGGTGGCAGCAGCAGCAGTGAAGAAGTACAAGCTACAATATTGTGCTCAAGACACATGAGATCTTGGAAGCAAACCACAACATTGCAACTGTGCCCATTTTCCATGACACTTTCCCTTCTCTTCCGCCTCTCATCATCTTTACTGCAACAACATCTCTGCAACATCATCATCATCATCATCATCATCATCATCTCTGCAACAACAATATCTTTGCAACATCACCACCGTCATCTCTGTGGCAACAACAGTATCATGTCTGCAGCAACAGCCTCATCTGAATCATCAGACTTCTCCTCTGCAACAGTTACAGACAACAATAATATCATTCTGCAACAACAACAACATCATGTCTGCAGCAACAGCATCATCTGAATCATCTTCTCCTCTCCAACAGTTACAGACAACAATGTCATCTCTGCAACAACAACAACAACAACAACAACAAAGATTTGAACTCTACAGAATTCTCAGTGTTTTTTGTGTTTTGTTTTGCAATTTGTATTTGTATCAATTTGTAGTATTGTTATTTTATTTTGGATCCTTGATCCTCCCCCTTCCTCCTTATGGGTACTAGTACACAAATGTTCCAAGGCTTTTTATTTCTCCCCAAATGGATTTCACAACCACAACCATATCACCCATTGTCACAACAAGAACACCAACACACACACAAAACACACAGAGTGAGCTAGTGAATGCTTCTTCAGCTTCATTCCCCATCTCTTTGTTTCTCCCCTGCCAGGTGAATTTTTGTTTCAAAGAAAACAATTTGTTTTGTAAAGCTCCAAACGGAATTTTGCTTATATTCTATGCCAAGTTATTTTATTTGATTTTATGTATAATAGTTACTTATCTCACTACTTTATATTTATATATTTATATTACTTATTTAAAAAATATATTATATTGCAATATTCAGTCTTTTTCTAACCCCTTTAAAAAGTTTAAAATCACAACATCAAATTGATTTTGTTGGGGAAAACTCTAAAAGGGCTTGAGAGTTTAGCTACCCTGGTGAAAAATCTTGTGAAAGCCACGATTAAACCCTAAACCCTAAACCCCCACAAATACCCACCAAAATAGAAATGTTCAGTGCCATGACTCCTCTGTGGATGAAACCCTAACTAAGTTAGGTCGGAAGGAAGGACGGAAGGAAGGATAATAGATGGTTACTAAAGAATTAAAAGGATGTAAAAGTATTTTTTTTCAACTCCAATATGCTAAGTGGATATATATATATATAGGGTATATCATATAACTTGGCTTATTTGCTCTAAATTGATAAACCCTAAAAAAATGCATACCTTTGTTACATGTGTACAACTTTTTTTATAACCTATGCATACACCTTGTGTAACATGTAAGACTTATGCATAATCAAGGATGGGTATAATTGGGAGTTTTGGAGTAAATAAGGCTAAGGGTAAATAGGAGTTATATCTATATAATCCATCTAGTTTAGGGTTTAGGGTTTAGGGTCTAGAAATTGTTTGAACAATTCCAAAATGTAGACATTTTTCTTAGAACCCAATGGAAAAGTGCTTTTGTGTCCAACCTCTATTCATCTGTCATGGTGCCCTACTGGCTGTTAGTTCACTATAGCAACTCATGGTCTAATATCAAAGAGAGAGAGAGAGAGAGAGAGAGAGAGTTTAAAGGATTGTTTTTGTGTAATGGGTTGCTAGATTTGTTTGTCCTATTTGACAAAATATCCAAATTTGTTGCAAATGTAGGTACACTATTTGTATCATCATGTCATGAGGAATTGGCCAGCACTTTTGTTTGTCAGAAGAGAGAGAGAGAGAGAGAGAGAGAGAAAAAGAGAGGAGAGCATTGAAGTCAAGCTCCATGAGCAACTCTGGCACACACACACACATATTTATGGGAGTGGTCCAAAGCTAGAATCAAGTGCAAAATGAATTTGATGCTCTTTTGCAGATGATTCAGGTTCAAAGTTTGCATGTCATCTGCTTGTTGCTAAAATACTCAGAAGTTTTTCTCCTTTTTTTTTTCTTTGCAATCTTGTACAATAACACACAATGTGACTTGTTTGAGCCTTGGGTTGAACCAAGCACCTACCTACTATTTTTTCTTTTTTTTGACTAATTTTCATATCACTTGCCAACCCAAATAATAATAATCCAGTGCCACTCATACCAAAAAAAAAATTCAAAAAATATGTGCCAAATTAAACCAGATTTCGAGGAAAAAAATTCTGGAATTGCCACAATTGCCACAAATAGAATTCCCTTGCAGATTGCCCAAAATATACTTTTCTCTCTAACTTATAGCCAAATCTTGGCTAATTCCTATCCCCGATAATCATTGCCTGTATGGTTACATCAAAAAATTGGAAAAAAAAAAATAAATTAAAAGAAAAAAGAAACCCTTATTGGTGGTACCTATGGTAAAAACCTCCCATGGTGAGAAAGAATTGTTTTTGGGTGGGTTTTTGCTTTTAAAACGTTTATCAATATATTATTGTCCTTACCTGAATACGTGCGATCCAAAAAATTAAAAATTAAAATAAACATAATTTTAATAATGTGCAATTAAAATCTTAATACATGCAACCAAAAATTATAAATGAAAACTATTTGAAGCCTCTCTTCTAAGTGACCTGACTCAAGAAGGTGAAAGTAAAGGTGCAAGTGTTGGTTCAAAGTTCAAATAGAAAAGGAAAAACCTTTTAAAAATAAATAAATTGAGGAGGAGAACCCATTTAGCAAAAGTGTAAGGCAAATGAGAACACAAGTAGACACAACCCAAAGAAAAACAAAAGCAAACAATCTACAAAAAAAAATCAAGTGAAGACAACCCTATACAAAGAGGACTCATGGCTACAAAAATGCCAATCAACGATGACAAAGAAGAGCTAAGACGAAAGATCTAAGTTCAAATGGGCCCTTGTTTGATAGCCTTTGGAATTGCTTTCTTGGTACAAGAACAACCCAAGATCATTTTGAGAAGCTTGCAAGTACCCTTGGTGATTCTCTTGTGTATGTTCTTAATGACTGATTTTTGTATATGGGGGAGGGGGCAAGGCATCTTCCCAAGGGAATTTACAAGGCACGAGAACCCAAAGGAGCATGGAATAGTTTTCAATCTTGTGCCCTCAAAGTCTCTTTATACGGAAGAAGAAAGGAAGGGAGGAAGGAAGGAAGATGCCACTCTGTTCTAACATGCTTGGAAGAATTTCTTTCTGTTATCATAAAGCATCGTCGGAATCTTTGGGTGTATTTTGATGGGCATGGAATCTGTCCTTTGCAAATGGTGGAGTGTTGCATAAAACCCAAAATGAGTTATGAAAGTAAAGTATAGTGGATTGTTGTAACGAGACTAAAGAGTTGTTATAAGGTTATAACTATTGTAATTGATCAACTCCAAGAATGACTAGTGATATGTCAAAAAAGAATTCATATGTTCATAATAACATTCCTCAAAACCACATTTTTTAACATTGATGTTCCCCAAGTTTGCAAATGCATCGTTGATCATAAGAAGGTTTCAAACATGTTACTATTGATAATTCCAAAAGCTTTTTTCTTCATTTGATCTATTTTCCTATGTCCTTGATTCAATCAATTTATGCTTGAAGGATGGTGAATAATGACCATTTGAAACAAGGTCATGGTAACCATCATTTAGATATGAAATGCAATCTTAGTAGAACTTTCCTTAAAGAAGTAGTAAAATCATATGTGTTAGTTTTATTTCAATTTACATGCCTTTTCATTTTTGTTTTAGGCACTAAAACACTTGCCTATCCAAGGACCTTGGGTTTGTATAACATCTCCAAAGATTCGTAATTTTACTCCATTGATCTTTTTGATAAGGAGACCATGTATTTCATTAATGTGAATCTTGCAATCTTATGTTGTTTAGTTGATGATGTTATCACACTTCCCAATGAAAGGGTTTGAAGTTGTTGCCATTTATGTTCCTAAAACCTATTTTGATTTCATTGCCAAACTATGGTGTTCTCTTACTAAGTTAGTAATAAATTCTTTGTGAGGAACAAGTCAACAACTTTTTTCATCAATGTTCTAAGCTTGTGTGGACAACAAAGGACAGGAAAGGCCATCTTTTATTGGTGTTATGTTTCTTTTATAAACAAAGAATATCAATAGCACTACAAAAAGTGCAAGTTGTCGCTACCTCAAGATGGGTTGTCACTACACGGGAGGGTTGTTCTAAGCTTGGAGTTTTGTTGGGTTTATCTTTGCTTTTCTTTAGTTGATATGTTTTCTAGCAACTAGAGGAAGAAGGTTCAGTTTTGAGTGATTCCTTTCTCCTCTTGGTGGCTTGCCTTTTTATAGGGTTGTTTGCTTGCCTAAACTTTTTGTCCTTACACCTTTTTTTTCCTTTTTCTCTCCTTTTCTTGAGTGCTTTCTTTTTATAAAGTTTGGCAGGGTTTCAACAATTGTATACAAAATTTCAACAAAATTTAGTTTAATAAAAGTAGGTAACATGGTTGATGAATGTGGTGACCAAAAAAAATTTGATATGTTATGACCATATTATGCAAAAGTTGAAAATACATACATATATTAATCAATTTTTTTTTCAATTAATATTTTATTTTCAAAATTCAATGAACTTATAACTATTTGCAATTTTTAAAAATTATTTAAATTTATATTAAACATGTGACTCATATATACATGTCTGCTCCTAATGTCAAACAACATGTTTTGAATATTGATGATTGAAATTTTACAACATTAATAGTTAGAATTTTTTTTGTGCTTGCTCAAGCAATCAATTTGAAACATGCCACTGTAGTTTGACACAATCTTCTTATCATTCATTTTTATTTAGTGGCAAACCAATTTTAAAAACTCCATAGTTACTCTTTATCACGAAAACAAAACTATAGATTTTAAATAAAATTATTTACTTTCTTCTTTAATGTTCGTTTGGTGCCATTTCAATAGCCAAGTTCAATACCCACTCCCCCTTGGATACAAAATGGTTACAAGTTTAAAATTTTAACTACTACATGTTAATGGTGACTATGGTAGTAGCAATAAATATAGGTGATTAATAAATTGCATTACTTGCGTCCTAGGCATAATTCCATTTACAATTAACTCAAAAGTGTTTATGGATTAGCAATTTATTAAGTTTTGCAAAGGCATGTTTCACGATATTTAAACGTGGACATGGATCAAGAATTGGAATAAAACTTAGCACCAATGTTACATGTTGTCCATTATTGGTGTAGAAATGGAGTGTTTAAGGATGTTGTAACAAGAAATTTGGGGCTTCTTTTTCCCATGCTGAATTAGATCCTTGAAGGGCTAAGCATTGTGATGATAATTCTAGTTAATTTTTTTTCTTTATTTTATTACCATTTTGTTGTCTCCATTTGTCAACATCCTATTATTAAGGAAAGTAGTATGTTTCTTTTGTCACATTGAGATCTTCTAAAGTGGAGACCCTTTTATTCTATTCTTTGTACCATTGAAAAGCTCTTATTTTGAATCCTATGATGTAAGAGTTATTGAATCTCGAATCATGAAATATGCGATAGTATGTCCTCAACAAAAAAAGGCTATACTAAAATCCTTGTTGTAGAAATATTCATTTTTCATTGGCAATTGTGCCTTTTGTTTTGGAATTTTGTGTACATTATTGATGTTTGGAGTTGTAGTTAGGGGCTTGTTAATGTCGGGGGTGGGGAACTTTTAGGGAACTTAAAAAATATATAGATATTCCATAAAAACAAAAAGACGAATGTCAATGCTTAACAAGTCACAATTGGATTCACTCACAACTTTCATAACTACGCATTTTTTGCAATCATAGTTAAATAGTCTCACATCTTATATTAATTACCCTTTTTTCATGTTTAGGAGTGAGGATTGAGAAACAATTAACACACCATATTTCTAGGGATGCTCACCACTTTTTCTACATGGATTTTCTATGGAGGATCATCACTAGAGGGTGCATCACAAGGCCAGCCATGGTATAATGCATTGCTGAGCCTGATGAGCTTTCCCACTCATGTTTCGAGCTTGCAGAGTGATGTCCTGTCTTGCAGTCTCAAGCTTACCCTCCCAACCTTGCTTGATGATGTTATAGCTTCAACTTGTAAGGCAAGAATACTACTGACTTTTAATTACAAAAAAATGGCGACAGAAGAAGACTCAGGATGCAGATGTTTGTATATAAAAAAAATGGTTTGCCCCAAGTTTTGGGTTTGATTATGAAATTATGTAGTTATTATCGGTACCCATGAATGTCAGGAGCTGATGAAATCAACCTAATGAGTGGGTACTACTCGTCACTAGTACCATCACAGCTCCTGGCTGCTGATATTCATCATGAAGGTGATGATCTGACACTTTGTAAGTGGAACCCTCATCGGGTTATGAGTCCCATATTCCTTCTCATGTTTTAAAACTCAAAATGCTGTTGACATCGAGGTTTCTCTTGCAATCTCATAGTTCATATGTATAATGTCTGTTGTTGAAGTCTGCTGATGTAACAAGTTCAAGCCCAATGTCAATTCTTGGTGGAATTCTCAGTGAAAATCAAAAGGGTGGGGGAACTCCATGCCAGATGCCAAGGAAATCTATCTACATCATCCTCAGCATACGCCATCTTAGAGCAGCTAAGTTCTGCATACATCATGTTCAGGGTAACTAGAGCCAGATTCAACCCCTCAATGTCAACATGATCTGCGCTTGCAGTTGTCCAAGAGCACAAAGGTTTCAGAGCTTGAAATGAATTGGCCATTCATACAGTGTCTACTAGCATGGACCGGTGCTGCGGTTTTTGTTTTCTCTCTTATAGATCTCTCATTGCATTGAATTCTGGAATGAACCTTCTGTTACTGCACAAATCACCTGCAAGAGAACATTGGTAAACTTTTGACATGCTCTAATTTTTGCACACTTCATGGATGGAAGAGTGAAATCCAGTGTCCTAATAATTTGTGAGCGTGGTCATGATTTCATTGCACCTTAATACGTACGGACCAAGTAGCTTCTTCAGCAGTGAAGCTCTGATTGTTGGTAAGGATGTGCTTCTGAAGCAGCTCTACAATGGGAGCATTAAATTTGCTGGATTTGTGTTGCAATTGAATGGGATGGTTTGTTGTGACATTGACATGGGCTTCATATGCAGACAAAAAGACTTCCCAAAAGAGACTTCCCGGTTATAATAGTTATGGAAGACTGGGAATTCTAGTTACTGGGAAGACATTGCTGTTTCTGGTGAAGATGGGACCTCTTTACAAGTGTCCGCTGCTTCAGCTCCTCCTTCCAAGGATTTTGTGAGCAAGGTTTGAATCAAAGCACAGGACAGGGATTCATCGTCCAGACAAAAATGATGGCAATTCAAGGATGACAGATAGACTCCATGGAAGAAGAGTCCGCCATATAAACACGCTCAAGGCAGCTTTCTTGTAGCTTCAGCAAGGTTTCTAATGTCATGGTGGATCATGATGGGTCAAGATTACATTACCTGGAAATTGATGTGAGAGAAAATCACAGACAGGAATCGCATGAGACAGAAAATCAGAAACTGAAGAATCCTCTCTCTCTCTCGAAAATAAAAATCCATGACAAGTAGTGGAACGATTGATTGAGAGAGAGAGAGAGAGAGAGCTTTAAAACTGTAGATGTATTGAATTGGTGTAATTCTTTTTGGGTCAAGAGACAGTCTTCCTGGAGACTAGAATTGCAGATGCAGGTGATATGGAAGAAGCAGAGACAGTCGACTTAAGAATCTGTTTGCAAATTTGCATGGTTACAATTGGGTGCTTGGAAATCTTATGTACCTAGTTTGTCTCCGAGAAGAAGAAATGGCGGAAAAGGAAAAACAACAACAAAGGAGCTAGTTTTGTGCAAGAAAAAAACATGACCAAGTTCTTCTTGCAGGCAGTTAATTCTTTGAAAGTACTCAGGTACTATACTTGAGTGCGTTGGAAATTGCGGAATCTGAGAAAACAGAAACTTTGAGATTCTTCAGCGAATATACTTACTCGGTGATAAGTACTAATAAGTTCTGCCGCAGACGACAACTGACCGTTGGAAGATCCTTTGAGCTCTTGAAGAGATCCTTGCAGTGTGAAGGTCATCTGTGAGCTCTTGATTCACGGCGTTGCTAATCGATGCTAATCGTCACATGGAGGAGCTTGGCCACCCACGAGCTTTGTAAACTGTGACAACGCTAGGCACTGTATCAGGACAGTAAAGCTTAACAACATGAACATAGTATGTAGAGTATGATCAACAAGAAAGAGAGACACGCAGAAACAGACCGAGAGGAGACAGAGAGACAGAGAGACTCTTGGAAGTGTAGTATGTCTACCGCGAGAACTGATCGGTGAACGTTGCATCAAGAAGGAGTAGTTCTGGAATCGTGGCTGTAGGAAGGAGGCTCAGTGTTGCCTCTTGGCGACTTCTTTCGCCAGATTCTGAATTCGTATCTTTCGTTGCGGGGGCGGAAGCCTGTCGATCTCGTCGCGTGGGGGAAGATGATCAATAGAGTCGGGGAAGTTGTAGTCGTGCTTCCTCTTCTTGTTGCAGTAAAAAGTACCAACATCAAAGGCGCGAGCAGCCGCTCCCGGTGTCTGATAGGACCCGAGCCAAATCGTGCTGCTATCTCTCGTCGGCCGGATCTCCGTCACCCACTTCATCTTGTATGGCCGGATTCCTCTGTATCCATGCTCTGCGGAAGCAGCACTAATTGCTTCCTCCTGCTGCTGCTGTTGCCGCCGCACTCCGCGAGTTGCACCATTTTCAGCCCGGCGGCCTGCTGCCTCCACTCCTGCATGATGAACAGCAGGTTCCGACACGAGATGTCTATCATCTTCGACCTCGACTGACGTCTCTGCAGAACCCGTAGTTGCAGCAGCACTTCGCAATTCTGTTTGACCATCGTATACTTCACGCCATTCCTCTTCGTGAATTCCATTGTTCGCTACTTCTTTGAACCAGTCATCGTTAAACTCGGTATTGCTCCAGTCCAGCTGAGCGCACATCGCTTCATCTGATGCGCATGAGGCTTTGCTCCTCAACCGCCGTAGCACACGGGAAAACCTTTTCCAGGCATCCGTGACATGGCCAAGAAGCATCCAGCGCTGGCCAAGCCGCTGCAGTGTAGGCTGCTGTTGCTGCTGCTGGTTCTCGCCATCTTCCGGCATCGTCGACGACATATCGACTTGTTGATTCTCTTTCTCCCTCACTCTCGGATCTCCTTTGTAGAGTCGAGCTTTCCTCCTCCTCCTGTTACAAAATCTGTTGATTCGAAGCTTCTGATCTTCACCGGTTAGAACTCCTTGTCAGTTGCTTCTTCACTGCATCACCATGCGAGCATGCTCACTTGATCGGGAAGTTCTTGCTTCACACCAGATCCAAACGGAGGAATCCTCTTGCTGAGCTCCCCTTCTGGTTGCCGACACAAGAAACTCTGACTCTTAACTCTTACTGCTCGTACAAAATCAGTGACGAAGTCGCGATCATGAGCAGATCTATCTCATGCGCGAGAACTACTGATCAACCTCGAGGCTCGGGGTTCAAGTTTCAAGAAATATCATGCGACTCTGACTATGCATGAGCTTGCGACTTCTTCAGAGATTGGAGGTCTTATTAGCACAGAATCCAATCCAAACACGGATTGTTAGCAAACGACTTGAGGTCTTGCACAAGAATAGCTACAAGAACCAAACAAGCAGCAGCAGCAATCAGGCTTGAAGCTCATAACTTCTTGGTGACATCATCAAAGAAGTTCCCGATCGAGTAAGTATCACCAAAAGAGCAAAGGACGGAAGTTCTCAGTTCAATCGGTCCCTACTGATTCAAACACACCAAAATTCTTCACACGGATCATAAATTCATACGGATTCGGAGTGCACGTACCATGATGACGCCGAAAGGGGAGAAAAAGAACAAACAAAAAAAAAAAAAAATCGCAAGTTCTCCTCGTCAAAGTCTGACAGGTTTCAAAAAAATCACGAAAAGCATGGCTGGTTACAAAATCGAGTCCGCTTGAGACTTACAATGTAAAAGCTCAAATTACAGAATCTGAGCCTCTCGAGTCACGCGATTAGCTCCCTGCAGACGAGTCCAAAACAAAAACCAACAGCAAAAGAGAGGAGGACGAGAACACCGCCGAACAGAGGAGTGAATCATGAGGTTGAAAGCTTCAGAACGCGAGAAAGAGAGAGAGAGAGAGAGAGAGAGAGAGAGAGAGGGTCCTCAGCCAAGAAAGAATTGTGGGGAGAGTGTCGGTAAGAGCTCCAGGAGAGTTCGAGAGCTTGCGCTTAAGGAAATCTGTGGATTTTGGAGGAAACCAACTGTGCACGGGTTGTCTTTTGAAGACGAAACTGGACACAAAGAAATCGACGCGCAAGCGAGCGAGCAATTGACGGGCAATCGAGCTCGCGAGAGAGCAACGAGTAATCGACGCCCGAGCGACCGAGCGAGCAATCGAACGAGCGAGCGAGCGAGGCGAGCGAGTAATCGACGCGCGAGCGAGCGAGGCGAGCGAGGAACGAGGAATGATGAACAGAGGATGAAAGTGAAGAATCAGAAGTGAGAGTTTTCGTCGCTTATGATGCAAAAGTTTCTTTTATTACGTGAGCACTTTTTTTTATAAAAAAATTGGACAAATTTATTTTATCAAAATAATTTCAAAATAAATTTGCTATTTTTTTGGCAAAGTTTCCCATTTTTTTAAACTCAAAAAAATTGAAATAAAAATCCCCTACAACAAACACTAGTAAAAAATACAATAAACTAGAAATTGGGTACTTGAAATTGATATTCAAGTGCATCTCCAGCGGTGCTAAGTATATGGAATCGTGCACAATAAAATTGGATGAAGAAATGTCAAAATATGCCTGTTTGGCTCAGCAAAACGGTTTTTGGCTTAGCATAATTGCACAGTTTGCGGTGGGCTAGTAACTGGCGCTGCCTGCAACGATGTGCACCTGCAGAAAAAGAGAGTAATAAATATGACGTGACTATGGCTCAGTATTTCTAATTTAGGCCATCGTAATGATTGGTCCAGGTGGTTTGCTATTAGTAGTGCCCGACATATTTAGGGTCCCAGTTTCAGTTTTCTGGGTAGGGGGGGGGGGGTTCCAAAAAGGTAAATAACGAAACTTGGATGTGAAAACATTTTTGCAGGGTCACATACTGAGCACCACTGGAAATGATTTTAATGGGTTTAGGGTACTGAAGAGTTCAAAGCCAAACTTGGGTTACAAGAACACACCACTTTTTTCTTGCTTAATATCTTTTGCTTCTTTTTTGCCACTCTTTTTCAACGCATGTGCTCTTTTTTTTCTTCTCTCTCCCTTTCAAATTGTTTTTTTTTCCCCCTTTGTTTCATTCTCCCTTTTCCCTCCTCTTGTCGGTTTTAACAAATCCTCGCACCCATTCACCATGAACGAAAGAAGATGCAAGTATCCTCATTATATGTCATCATTTTTTAAAGGCAATGTGGCGGCATGTGATGGCATAAAGTGGAATGATGATGATGATGATGATGATGATTTATAAATGATGATGACAAAGATATTCATGGTAGAATTGAGAGAAGGTTCAAGGTAGAGGTGTGGTGGTGGGGGCAACATGTTTGACATTTTGTTTTTGAGCATGTTTCAAACCTTGGGAATGTTTTAAACCCCGACAATGATTCAAACGTGTCCAAGGTTGTATTCATGAGTTGTTATGTGTAACGAGGTACTCTAGAAGGTTCTAGTTCATAGTTATGGGTGTGCAACAACCGACAAATGCTTATTAGTATCATTTTTTAAACTTTGATTTAGATTACAACCCAATGGAAAAAATTGTGCATGAAGACATGAAATAAATGTCCTAATTGCACAAGGTGCTCCTCTTGAGATTTTGATTTAAATTTGTGTGGACTACATGTGCAAAGAATATGAATGATTATGGCAAACCTTGGAGAGAAACCCAATAGGAAAATTTTGATAAAATGGTGGGGTGTGTTAGTAAGAAAAAAAGAAATGTGAAGTATGTTTTACATAGAGAACATGTAGAGAGAACGTTAAGACACTAGGGTGAAAGTGCACATAAGATATTTTGTATATGCTTGTTATTTTGTTTCCTACAAAATAAAAAGAAATAGTTTATGTTTATTAGGAAAATTTCTAATATTCCTTCAACATCTCAAATCAAATGCAACCTTTTTCTTCCATCGGTTTCTCTAGCCTCTTTTTAGCTTCTCAAACAAAATTGTATTATATCATTTAGACTTGAAAAAATATCTCCAAAATATCCCCAAAATTTATGTTAGTTTTTTAGGGTTGGGGATGAATTTAGTTATGAAAAAACTACTCCATTGACAAATATATGTATATTAGAATGCTCATTGCATCAATATTGAGGGCTAGGAAATATATATATATATATATATGCAATAAACATTCATATATTTTCAAGTAATTAAAGGTCCAATTCAAACATTTGTGAGTGCATTAGGAAAACATAATTATACTAGTAAAGCTTTTGAAACCAATGCCAACAATAGTTTTAAAAGAATGCAGCCATAAAATTTGATATTATTTTCACCAATTCATCTTTTTTTGTATATTTTATTTGGAAACCCCCAAGTTTTGCATAGCAAAACTACTTTTTTAGCTATTTTATCATGCTTTCACCTATGAAATCACAAAAACTAGAAGCTCTAATGTTAAGATCCATAGTTGAATGGGGCATCCAAATTAGCACATCGAATGGGACTATGTCTAACAAGGATTCATGAAATGGATTGTGGGAAGGTATTAAGTTATTGCATTGTATTTTACAAAATGTTGATTTGGAATCAATTTTTATTATACCAACTGGGTGTAAATAATGCATTAACAATGGGGTATACAATGGTTATGCATAATGAATATTGATATCAAAACCATTAAATCTTCCATTTGTGTTGAAATTTGTTTTCATTTTAAACATTTATATCATGAAATCATGACTAACCATGTATCTATATTTAGCTACAACCAAATGAAGTTCTTAGACTCATAAACCCCATCAAAAGCTTTTATTTTAAAATTTTAAATATTGATTCAAATGAAATGATGAAAAATTGAATGGTATTTGTTTATTGCCCAAACACAATCTCACAATTTTGATATTTATATATTAAATCAAATGAAAAACAAGGTAACAATCAATAAAGTAATTAAAAACATGATCTATTATGTTTTATTCAAAACATAAAAAATAAGTATTATTATGTTTGTGTAAACACAATTTTGTTTTTAAACAAGATAAAAGGTATTTCACTTTTATTTTTTGAAGTGTTAAGGGCAAGCTTGAGGTGGAAGTTTTATGGATGAATCATTATGGAAGTAATGGAATGTGAAGGTGCTTCTAAAAGAAATGACATGGAAGAACCTAAAGATGAAGAAAATCAAAACTATGAGGATAAAAAAAATACTTTTGCTGATGGTGATTATTTAGTGATGACAACAACAAAATGAAAGTTCTTAAATGATGTGAGGGGAATATAAATAGTTGAATTCTTTCCATGTAGTTGAATGGTGATTTTTCATGATGATTCATAGAAAATGTTTAGGATTGTTTATAAATATAACTAAACAAATTGCTACTTTGAAATCTAGATGGTTTAATCATTTTTTAATGAACCAAATGCGTCTCACATGTTTATTTCAAATTTTGATTGTGAAAGTTTTTTCCCATACACATGAAAACAAAATAAAAAGAGCCAACAAACATGTTTTAAATAATTCTTGAATAATTTTGATCAATTGATATGTACCTAGCACAATATTCGCCATATAATGTTGGAAAATGTTTAATGATAGTGTTTAAACAATGGTTTTACATATATATATATATAAAAGAAAAATGACGTTAATTATTATTTTTTTAAATTAAATATATTTTATATTCATTGGATTACTTTCAACTTATCAGAATATTAAATTGATATATTGAGAAAATTGTTGTATATATACAACATACATTTCTAACATTAATTTAATTCATTTGATTACCAACATGTCATAAAAATAATGTTGATTACAAATAACATTGCTTCCTTTTGCCACAATTTGACCCATATGGATGTTTAATTGGAATGTATATACCTTAAGTTGTAAAAGGAAATGAATGGATGAAATCATGGAATTGTTTTCACTCTACATTAAATGCATACAAGTCTAGTCTCATGGTTTATTTTTTCAAGATTTTATGTTGTTGGGAATGGGAAAAAGTTGGAATGAAAACAAGAAATCATTTTCAAGTTGATCATAATGTTTACAAATTTGGAACAATGTTTGTGCAAAAAGTTTGCATGAGTTATAACACTTACAATGCTTGTAATGTATGTACCTAGACTATATATAAAATGAAAGCCATTTAGTTGGATTCATGTTCTAGTGTATAATTATGTTGTCAATTGAAGTATTATTGAAAAGAAACTTACATATGCAAACATATTATAATGCAATTTAAATGTGGAAGGAGGTGTGTAACAAATGTTTGCACCATTGTGAAAGTACGTGTTAGCAATTAGGATTTTCACAAGAATTAAAGTTAATGGCCCAAATGTTTGATGTGTGCATGCAAGGTTGATCTCGCTTGGTTGTGCCATTAGTTTGATGTTGCAAATTAAAAAAGTATCCATTAACATGAATTTTGGATGAGAATGACTATGAAAACTAGCCAATTAAAGCATTGTAGATAAAGGTGGGAAGTTTTGAAAAATAGAAAGGACATGGAGAGTTTCGTAATTAAAGAATTTACTTTCATTGATACACCCCTAAATTCTTCCCAATGCTTGGGACATGAACCTTGAATGGTAATAACAAAAAAAGGTAAAAGGGAAGAAAATTTGGAGGCACATTCACTAACTTTGCACACTAAGCAAATAGAAACACATGAAAGTTTGAAGATGAAGACTAAAATGAAATGACAAGTTCATGAACACCTCATGAACAAGTCATTTGAACAAGCTAAATAATGTAAGTGGTTAATGAAAATGAAATCAACTTTGGATCACATTGAATTTATTTTCAATTCATCACACCCACAAAATTCAGGTTTCAAAAGAGGCCACCATTCTCTTCCCTATATTATACTCTAAACTTCATTGTGAGGATTGCATTGATATGGTTAAAATGCCCAAGACTCTTGAATGGGAGTTTCAAAATGCATAAATTATGAGTCTTGTAATTTGTAGGTTCATAACTTTTTCATATGAGTTTCGATTAAAAAGATTTCAAGCACAAAGTTGTAACCCTTAATGAGATCTTCCAAAGTTATGTTTCATGCTTCCATTGAAGATTGAAGGTCATTTTACCCCTATTTTCTAGGTTTTGTGTTAAAAGTGAAACTACAAATTTGATTCCCGACCCTTTTTTTGGTTGTAATTTTTAGTTCATAACTCCAATTGGAAAATATGAACTCAATTTCAATATTTATGTTTTGAGAGCTTTCCAACATTATAATAGTATGCCAAAATGTGACTTTCATGATTACAAAAATATGACTATAGTAGAATCAAACCTATTGTTTATGCCATTTTTGTAGTCATTTATGTCAAAATGGCATAAATAATAAGTCCTATTCAACTATGTAATCATACGAGTGTAGTCATGAAAGTCATGTTTTGATGTAGTGTCAAAAATTTTTAATTTCAACAAGGTTTGCCCCTTGTGTTTTTGTCCTAAAGATTTGAAACATTTCAAGACTCCCAATTCCCAATGTGTAAATTCATCTCAAGAATGGTTCATTATTGTTTTCACAATGTATTTAAATTCTTCTATTGCTATAACTTATTCCTAACCCATTTCCTTTTTACCTTACCCTATCACAACCAAGGTTAAGGTTGCAACATTCATTATTAGTCTATAGCCAAATTTGGTTAAATATTATTATGGATAAATAATGTTAGTTTCACTACATCACAAAATTGAAAAACAAAACAAGTGAATAAAAACAATTAGTTTTGCAATTCACATTACAAGCATGAGTACATGACATTGAAACCTTGTTTAGAAGAAAATTAACAAAAAAAATAATAACCTTTCAACAATTGTACTAATACATGCAAAGCATTTTCATAATTGCAAATAATCTAACATGATTTTAAAAGGTTCCAAAACCATAAAGTGATAGAATTATTCATAATAATAAATGTGTGAAAAAAAAATTAAACAAAAGAAACCAAAATATTTATTAATTAATCAACATTACTTAAACAAATTGATCATAATTCAATGCAGTACAAAAAGTGGGAATTCATATGAAAAATTTACAACTTGATCATATACCTTGTATGAATTCAAAATAATTAATGTCCTTTGAGTAAATATAAAAAGTAACTTTTAAAAAAAATTGTGATGTAATCAATTTAATGGCAATCATCCAAAAACACATTTAACCAAATTTGGTTATAACCCATATATTAAAAAATTTAGAAAATATAAATATCTTTTTATGTTTTTGGATACCTATTATGAAAATTTTGTGATTTGGTTTTTTCCCTTGAAATTTGATGAATTTTTTTCATTTTTTTATTGAAAAGTCCTAAATTCTATAGGTTGAAAGTTGAAATCAGATTTTTTAGGTCAAAAATTGTCAAAAATTCACCCAAAACTTTTCACTAATGTGAAAGTTTGAATATTTAAGAGTTGGGGTAAAAGTAATTAAATGAATGGCCCAAGAAAAGAAAAATTATAGCCAAGTGGCATAACACATATTCACCCTAGTATTTTTTATTGTTCACATATCTTAATAAAAGATTTGTAAACCAAACACCATGGGTTGTGACTAGGACATCAATTGTACAAATCTAATCCATGTATATTAAATCCTTAAAAAATATAAAGGATAAGCTCTTCACAAAATGTTTACAAATTTATGATACAAAAGAAAACCCTAAAACAACCACTCCCCACCAACTCAACATTTTGTTCTTTTAAAATATGGTCACACCCAATGTTATTTCTAATGTTACAAGTCTGCCATTAAAGGTTTTAATATTATCCTTTAATTCACACCTAAAATGTTAATAAACAATTTTTTTTAAAAAAAAATAGATTTCAAAATGTAACATAAATGTTAATTAAAGTTTCAAAAAATTAACACAATGTTTAACATGCATCTAAGTTGTGTATTTTTATTTTTTTTCAAAATCAAAAAATACCTTTATAGATGTGGACTAAATTGTAAATTTTTAAAAATCATTAAATAAAAATTACTAATTAAAATCATATGTGAACATGTTGAAATGATTTTCTTAAAAGGTTCATGGTAACTTGTAATGTTAAAAATTATGCACTAGAAGAAAATTGTGTAATTTCAACTAGTTTTTGTGACTAAATTTTAGTTGCATGAGACATTTCACAACTAAAATCCTTTTAATCACCTAAGACAAGTCGCATGTGATAAATTAGTCACAAATGACAAAGGGTATTATATGAAAAAAAAAATTAACAAATACATTTCATCCTTTGACTACATTGTACACATATTGTCACATGTGACTAAAATGCAACTATTTTGGTCACAATTAAAGGCAAATGATGTGTTGTCACGTGTTTTAATATTTGATTATTTAAAATATTATTATTACTATTATTTTGAAATAATCTAGGACGTACAATTCTAATACATGGATGATCTTATATTATGACACGTGGCCGAATGTAAGTTTGCCACGTGGCATTAAGAAAAAATATTTAAAATATTAATATTAAGTTGGTAGGTACCTAGGTAGTTACATAAATATGTGGTTACAAACCTAGGGCACATACCAACCTACCTATTTAGGTTAAGAAAATAAATAGGTAGGTTCTACCTTCCTAGGTTAAATATTTATTCATTTAGGTAAATACTTAGGTAGGTAAGTACATAGGTCAACCTAGGTGGGTAGGTCAAATTAAATACCTACCTAGTTAGGTAGATAAGTATGTTGGGAAGGTAGGCACTTTAAAAATGTGCATAATTTGTTTTTTTGTTTTGGTTTGACCTTTTTGATTAACTCATCCCATATGCACAAATTTCTTAATGTGAATTGGATGACCGCACCCCCTTGTTTATATAGTGTTGAAAATAAGAATGAAAAACAAACAATATCGGATAAGTTTTGAAGTTCCAACTTTCTCACAAACTAAGTTGTGATTTCAAAACTTTCTTCCTACCTTACTTTTTTAGTTTTTTATTTTTAAACAATTCAAATGCTAGATAATTAGACAATCACTTAATTAACAATGATTAAATTTACATATATTTCAATTATAAATTATACAATACAAAAATTCATATTCATTATCAATTACTTAAAAAAGCAATAAGTTCTTAATATTGAACAAACTAACTATCTAGTTATTAATATATAACTCATACAAAATTAAATGATTAAAATATTTTAAAATATTTTATACTTTTTAGAATCTGATTGAATTATATATAATATAATTAATATAAAATTAATTTAATGACTATAATTTAAAAATTAAATATTCTAAATATTTATGTTAAAATTATAAATAATGAATTAGCAATTATAATTAGAAAGTAAATTCTTACACGAATTTTTTTAAAATTATTATAGGTCAATTAATTTTTTTTCTTTTGCTAATTATTAACTATAAATAGAGTAATTTGTTAAACATAACATTAATTTTCATAATTACTGTAAAAATTACTATAAAATATTTATCATAGATGATTAATCACAGAATTTTTTAATACTAATAATAATATATAATAATTCATGAAATTAAAATCAGTAAAATAAATATTTTAAGGGTACTATAATTTTTCCAAATTTTTAATTCAGTTTTGAAGTTATAAATTAAAGAATGTGAATAATTATGTTCAATTAGAAAATAATTATGCACATATTAATTAATTTTTATATGAAATAATTGCAATGATTGTAAAGTAATGTCACATCAATTACATTACTTAATTTTTTCTAATATAAAAATATAAATTTAAAAATATACAAATATATGTTATAACAATTATTATTATGTGTAACTAAGGTTTAATAAACATAATCAATTATTATTATTTATAAAAGTTATATATTATGGATGAAACTAGTAGAAAAAAAGATTGAAACTCAACCAGTAAGTTTTTGAATTAAAATATAAATTTAAGATTCCAAAATAGTAATTCGGAATTCAAATATCGAATTTGAGGTCAAATAAGTTTTTTGAAGTTAAATACAAATTTCAGAATTGAAATGTCAATTTTCAAATTCAAATAATAATATTCAAAATTAGAATGTCCATTTTAAAACTCAATTAATAATTTTCTGAATTGAAATATTAATTTCAAGAATCCAAAATAATGATTTGGAATTCAAATTTCAACTTTCAAGTCAAATACTTTCTTAAAATTTAAATTTAAAACTTCAGAATTAAAATATCAAATTTTGAGTTCAAACAATAAATATTTAAAATCAAAATGTCGATTTTTAGACTCAATAAGTTTTTTTGAATTGAAATACTAATTTTTAGATTCGAAAATAATAATTTAGAAATCAAATATTAATTTTTAGATCAAATAATTTTTTTGAATTTAAATAAAAATTTCCAGAATTGAAATGTGAATTTTCAGATTCAAATAACAATATTCAAAATTAAAATGTCCATTTTTAGACTCAATTAATAATTTTCAGATTGGAAGTATTAATTCTGAGAATCCAAAATAATAATTTGGAATTGAAATTTCAAGTTCAAATCAAATGATTATTTAAAATTTAATTGCAAAAAATTCAGAGTTGAAATATAAATTTTCATATTCATATTAAAATATTCAAAATTAAAATTTCCATTTTTACAATCAATTAATAATTTTCTGAATTGAAATACTAATTTTTAGATTTTTGAAAATATAATTTAGAATTCAAATATCAATTTGTAGATCAAATAAGCTTTTAATTTAAAATGAAAATATCATATTCAAATCAAAAATTTGAAATTCAAATAATGTTTTAAACAATTGAAATAACAATTTTCAGATTTGAATAAAAAATTCAAAGTTCAAATATTAATTTTGAGATTCATTATATGA
>Ga0209208_10001671_pt1 | contig 31500 bp, 30 predicted proteins | sample S1TSphfallax_3_FD_187694 | JGI IMG/M metagenome (GOLD analysis project Ga0209208, IMG submission 187694) | Host-associated microbial communities from peat moss isolated from Minnesota, USA - S1T2_Fd - Sphagnum fallax MG (SPAdes) (version 2) | ecosystem: Host-associated > Plants > Peat moss >...
CACCCTACATTATTTAAGACTATTTATGGTTATTTTAAATTACTTTGGTTATATTTTGTTATTTCACCCTAAGTTATTTTTGGTTACTCTAAATTATTTTTGGCTATTTTAGTTTATTTCACCTTAAATTATTTTCAGTTATTGTAAGTTTTTTTGGTTATTATAAATTATTTCAATCAGATTATTTGCAACTACTATAAAATATTTTTGGGTATTCTAAGTTATTTTCAATTATGTGAAGTTATTATTAGTTATTTTTGGGTATTGAAGGCTATTTAACCTTAAGTTATTATATTATAAATTGCTTCACCTAAATTGTTTTTGGCAACCTTGAGCAATTATAATATACGGATATTGGTTATTGGTTATTAATGGTTATAGGTACATAGTTTATTGGTGGCTAATATATTAATGGCTATTAGTGGTTATTATATTACTGGCTATTGGTGGCTAATTTATTAATGGTTATTTGTGACTATTTTATTAATGGTTATTGGTGACTATTTTATTAATGATTATTTGTGATTATTTTATTAATGGTTATTTGTGATTATTCTATTAATGATTATTTGTGATTATTTTATTAATGGTTATTTCTGATTATTCTATTAATGGCTATTAGTGGTTAATCTATTTATGGCTATTTTTGATTAATTTATTTATGGTTATTAGTGGTTAATCTATTAATGGCTATTGTTGATTAATCTATTAATGGCTATTAATGGTTAATTTATTAATGGTTGTTAGTGGTTAATCTATTAATGGATATTGGTGGTTATTATATTAATGGTTATTGGTGATTATTCTATTAATGGTTATTGGTGACTATTCTATTAATGACTATTGGTGACTATTTTATTAATGACTATTGGTGTCTATTTTATTAATGACTATTGGCGTCTATTGTATTAATGACTATTGGTGCCTATTCTATTAATGATTATTAATGGTTAATCTATTAATGGCTACTGTTGATTAATTTATTTATGGCTATTAGTGATTAATCTATTAATGGTTGTTGTTGATTAATATATTAATGGCTATTAATGGTTAATTTATTAATGGTTATTAGTGGTTAATCTATTAATGGCTATTATTGACTAATTTATTAATGGTTATTGGTGATTATCCTATTAATGGCTATTGGTGACTATTCTATTAATGACTATTGGTGACTATTTTATTAATGACTATTGGTGTCTATTTTATTAATGACTATTGGTGCCTATTCTATTAATGATTATTGATGGATATTATATTGGTGGATATCGGTGTTTATTAATGGCTATTAATGGCTATTCTATTGATGGATATTGGTGGTTATTAATTATTATTATATTAGTGGCTATTGATGACTATTATATTAATGGCTATTGGTGGATTTTTTGTTATTGGATGATGGTGGTTATTAATGGTTATTATATTAATGTCCATTGGTGTATATTTTATTGGTGGATTATTGATGTTTATTAATGTTATTATATTAATGGCTATTGGTGGTTATTCCAATGTAAACCATTGGTGGTTATTTTATTGGTGAATTATTGATGGTTATTAGTGATTATTTTATTAATGATTATTAGTGGTTATTCCAATGTAAACCATTGGTGGTTATTTTATTGGTGAATTATTGATGGTTATTAGTGATTATTTTATTAATGATTATTAGTGGTTATTGTGTTATAAATTATATTTGGATATTTTATATTATAATATCATATGTTATTGGTAATTATTACATTTTAAGGTATTTTAAATTTTTCTAATAGGTTATTATGTTTTATTCTAAGTTATTTTACCTTAAATCATTATATTTTATTTTAGATTGTTTTAAGTTATTATATTCATGATAAAATAATTTATAATAACATAAAGTCGAATGACCTTGAATAACTTAAAGTATATTTTGAAATAACATATATTAATTTTAAATAAAATAACCAAAGGTATAGCCTAGTGTTAGTTGAATAATTTAATTTAAAATAATTTAAAAGCTTATAATAAGCTACTTAAGATACATCATAAAGTAACATATATAAAATATTTAAAAAAACATAGAAAAAAAACATATTTACTATAGTAAATTATGATATTGAATTATGTTAATTAATAATGAAACATGATGTTTACATAGTGATATTATAATGAAATTAGTAAAATGAAATGAAGTTATTTCACTTTTAAGGTCCCATAGTGATTTAGGCTAGTAAATTACACTTCACTTTTGTAATAGTGATTTTATAATTTTAATATGGCAAGGTAGACGAGTATGTAAAAAACCTTTATAAATAAAATTTTCTAACTTTTTCCACATTGGTCAATAGCCTTTGAACATTCAAAGAATTTTGTAGCCCCTTTTTTGGCGCATCTAATGCCACAAAAATCTATGGAATTGATTAAAAAATGAGCAAGATATGGTTTATGGAAGTGAAGGGGGTGAAAATGTAAGGTTTAAGCAAGAAAAAAATAGTTTTTGTTTTAAAGTTCAAGGTATATATACATTGGTCTAATGTTTTTCATTTCAAAGATCATTTGTAAAAAAATTAATTTCACACCCATTATTTTTTAAATCGTTCAAAACAAATTTAAAAAAAAAGATATATGGTTTAAAAGAAGGTGGTATAATGTTTTTTTTTTCATACTTGAATGACCTTTTCCTCTTGATATTTATTTTGTTGTTATTAAAATTTTATCTTGTTTTTTGTATTTTCTCTAGGTATTATTATTTTTAATTATTACATTTCCACAACAACTTTTATTATGCACTTCTTATGCATTTCATTCTTTTTGTGTACACATTAAATCATTATGTGTACGTATGTGCATGGTTTTATTTCTTTATTTATTTATTTACCTTTTTTCCACATTTTCCCTATGTTTGTGTTCCTCTTCATTACCTTTTTTAAAAAACATATATATGATTGAAATGTTGTCCATAATTAACCCTATTGCGCATCCAGTTCAAAAAAATGTGGAAATTGTCATGTAACAAATGTCATCATTTCTTCAATGGGTGGTGTTCATTGTAACGCTTGTTGTTCAAAATCAATAGTTCAAAAATTAGGTTTTTTTCATGGTTCCATTGTAACCAATGATGAACCTATGTTATTGACGATTGAAGACAAATGGTTTTAAATAATTGTGCATATGATAGAATCTAAATTTTTAGATTTGTTTTGTCCAAAACAAGTTTAACTTTTCATTTCAATTTACATTCATGGTAAATTTCAATTGTCGACCACATCTACCCTTCTTGGCTTTTAAAAAGTCATCCAATAATTTATCCCATAAACAATAACCAATTTGAAAGTTCAGTTGTTCTTTCAGCGCTTATTCATAATGATAATGTCTAACATAATGTGAAATGCAAGCTTTATTTTGATGAATCAAAATCAAATTGCAAACAAATCCCCTCTTAGAAATTAAGGTTGTTGATAGTGTTTATGTGACCTTTCTATAGTTACCTTTAGTATATGAATAATTTCATCACAAATTTATAAGCTTCATGAAATCATTCTAAATCTGTGCGAAATATGTTATTTCATGGGTTTGTATCGTTTACACGCAAACGTCATGCATTATTTAAACACGAAAGTCGTGTGCATAACTTTTGTGTGTAAACAATACAAATAGACATAAAACATTCGTCTTTAAACAATATGAATAGGTATGTGACATTTGTGTCAAAATAATGCACACAACATCGATGTTCAAACAATACAAATAGATGAATGACATTCATGTCTTTTCTATATGAACCTATGAAAAGCAAATTTTGTATGACTATTATTGCTAAATTGCGACTCGTGAAGTTTGTGGTGTTATATATGTAAAAATTCCTTATATCAAAATTATGGTTTAAATAGTCCATATTATTATCATTTTCATGGATTTTTTTAGAGGGAAAGGAAGGTTCTCATACATCAAATGCTAAAAACAATTTTAAATGCAACATTTTGTATGTGAAAAAAAATTTCAATGAAAACAATTTTCAATGGAACTAATTTTTTAAGGAATTTTTTTTCAATGCAAGTAGGTTTTTCAACGAAGGTAAATTTTCAATGCAAGTGGTTTTTTCAACAAAATAAATTTTTTAATGCAAGTAGTATTTTCAACGAAATCAATTTTTCAATGTAATGAATTTTTTCAATGAAAGAAAATTTTCATTTTCAATCCAAATAGTTCTTTCAATGAAAGAAAAATTTCAATCCAAGCAAATTTTCCCAATGAAAGCAATTTTCAATCCAAATAATTTATTTTACAATGAAAACAAATTTTCAATGCAAGTAGTTTTTTCAATGAAAATATATTTTCAATGCAAGGAATTTTCCAAAAAAAACTTAAAAGTAAATAGTTTAAAATGAATCATTGATTTTATCTTTTCTTAATGTGTTTATGTGAGAACCATGCTTTTGTTTATATAGATATCCATAATAATGGAAACACCTTTATTAAATCTTGTTGATTCATCATTTGAACATGTATTACATTCATATGGCTTTGATTTAGTTTCAACATACAAATATGAAAGAGGCAATTGTCTTTTTGATTATATATTTTATTTATTGGAAATCATTTGATCATCTTTTGAATTGAAGCAAAATATCATGGCACATTTCAATCAATGTTTATCATTGAATACAAAAAACCCCAACAATGTTGTATTTGAAAATTAAATCCAATTTTTAAATTTGATTTACATCAAAGCATAATCACAAATGAACATCAATATGTGACAAAAATGCATTAAATGCTAATATGGGAGGTTTGTGGGGAAATTTCACTACAATACTTTGGATATTTGAATATCTACAAATACTAATTTACATTTCAAATAAAATATCAAAATGCCTTATGTCTCAATCTAGCATGGATTTTCAATCTATCCCCTTACATATAATGTACAATTCTCAACATTTTGAACCAATTCAATATGTTAATGGTTTATTTAAGTCTTCACTTACTTTTCAAGTTAATAATTCTAGAGTTACCATAGATTTAGATGATTTTCCATATTTTTCAAAATCAGTGGTGCAACAACCTCCTATTCAATTTTCATAACTAACTACACATTTTTATTAAAAAATAATAATAATTATGCATTAATGAACATTTTGAAAGATAACTATGATCCATTGGAATATGTTGTTTCATTGTTCAACACTTCTTGTAATATACATATTACTATAAAAAAATCATTAGAAATTATATTCAATATTTACAAAAAAAATTGAAAAACAACACAAATGTTCTTATTAATGAGATTTTGTTTAATCTATTCACTTCAATTTCCCTTGTTTAAGTTTTTTAAAAATTCAAAATTTCAAATGGAACACTCCCATTTGATTTTGAACCTAATTTAACATAAAAAATAGTAAAAATAATAAATTGATTAAGCACTTTATAACAACAATATTTCTGAATTATTGAAGGTTTATCCAAATTTAACTTATAAAACAAAAAAAATGTAAATTCATCAACATGTTTCAAAATTTTAAAAACAAAATCACACATTATGAAAAAAATGATATATACATGTACACACACAAAAATCACAAGAATATTTCATAAATGACAAAGTTCGATCATCATATGTTCAATGCATTTTAAAAGAAATTAAAAAACCAATTCCCACACAAGAACTTTTTGCAAAACATGATGTTCAATGAAATAAAATAGAACATAATGTTAATATTTTTTAAAATACACATAATTCAATATACATTGACATTTATAATAAGAAAATCCAAGATGTTCTTATGATTCCATGTTTTAGTTCCAAAAAGTTATGTTTTATAAAACAACTTAAATGTTTTTCAAATCAATTGTCAAAACAACTTTCTATATACTTTCAAATTAAAATAAAATTTAGTTGAACATCATACATATGTATGAGTTGTTTAAATATTATTAATGAAAATAAACCACCCTTATATCAAGTACCAAATAAAACTCATAGAAACAAAATCATTGCATTAGTCCAAAAATTAACACAATTAGAAAAACGATTTATTTCACCACGTTTTACTTTTGTTCAAATTTATAAACTTCAAAGGTACATGCAATATAAGATGCATGGTATTTTTATTAATGTTTGCAAATGTGGATCAAATTTAATCAATATTATCACATTTACCACATGATGGTGCAACAATGGGTGTGTTCTTTAAGTGACGTTTTGAATATAAATCACCTTATATGTTAGGAAATGTTCGTCCAAATATGATGATGGTTGTTTTATGAAATTTAATTGAAACACCAATATACAAAGATTTGAGTGTTACTATTCATCATCAATAAGCAAAGTTTGTTCGTTTTGCATATGAATTCAAAATTTTGAATTCCTATTTATAATAATGCATCATTTGATAACTTTAAGTCTGACAATGAAAAAATACATTGTACACAAACATATTCAATGATACTTTTTCAAATGTTCCAAAAATAATGGGTTATGAAAATATTATATATTCTATTCCCCGTGTCAAAATTTTCACCCTTTAGGTTTATTGAAAATTAACATTCATATGAACAATATTTTACAACATTGTTTTATGACATCCTCAACAATTTTCTAAAGTTTTTTCATATCAACAAATACCTCAATGGGAATTACTTCATAAATTTGAAGATTTTTCAATAGATATTTATAACCTTTTTTTAAAGTTGCTAAAATTTGCATCCATAGGTTTTGGTTAGGTGTGAATATGAAAAGGAAAATTATGTGGAATTTTTTTAAAAGCTTATCAAATATGAGATAAACCAAATATATATAATATTTTCAAATCATAATTAAGTTATTGTGATTTGGAAGGTTTGTGTAATTCACCTAATTATTTTGAAAGGTCCAAAAACAATTATTTACATTGATTCGACAATGTTATTTGTCACATTTACATTACTAAAAGATTAAGGGATCCTCTCATTAAAACTTTACACATAGTACATGCTTCAAAATTAAATTTCCCAAATAAAATTAAAAACTTCCAATTGTTCATATAACATAATTGATATGAATTGACCTTATCACATGTGTAAGATACTACAATAAAAAAAATCTTGTTTTCACAAATTTATCACAAAAGATCATTCTTTTTTTGGGTATATTTCTGATTTGATTTTTGTCACTGAATTCCAAAATCTTGGGAGCAAACATGACCATGAATTTTTATGGATAAAAAATGCATTTATGTATGGAATGCACACAAATGAAGAAATTGAATGGTTTGTAGACCTGTATATTTTTTTGTTATGTATCATTGTTACCAAACCCATTACAAAATGCACAACAACATCAACACATAAAAACATGTAAAAAGAAAAAACATGTTGTTTGTAAATTTCATTACCCATTGCTTCCTATGCATGAACCAAAAAAATTTAAACCTTTTCAAATAAATGGAAATTATCCATTTTCATAACAATACCTCCATACATAAACAAACAAAATATTTCAATCTTTATTTATTATTAAATGAGATATATCATTTTTTGAATTAAATTTTTTTAAAACCTTGATAAAAGTACATGTATATTAAGTTTGAAAAGTAAATCAACAAAGTCGCAAATTTTAAAACAAAAAAATTCTTAAAAACATAAAAACTAATGCATTTAGTATACAGGTTGTTCATTTGTGATTTTAAAATACAAATATTCAATTTATCTTGGACCCATATGCAACTACAATATATTGCACGTCATATATGACAAAAATAGACAAATCAATAACATCACAACTACATTTTATCATAAAAAAATGCATCACAAATAATATAGATGCAAATATAATAATTCAAAAGTTAAGTAATGTTTTTCTTAATGCTTAACAAATGGTTGTTCTTGTTGTTGTTTACTTTGTGCTTTCTTTACCATTATATCATTCATTTTGAACATTTCAATTCACAAATACTTTTCCTTTTAAATAACGTGTTTTTGTGTTAAAATTAGAAGTTGCATTCAATGAATTGGATGTGTTCATTGATCATAAACAAAAAATAAATCGTCCCAGTCAATATGAATCGTTGTCAATAGTAGAGTTTAGTTCGTTTTATAACATTTAAAAAAAAAATTCAAAACATTGCAAACCTGAAATTATTAGTTTTGTAAATTATAATAAACATACATAATCGAAAATTGGTCAAGATAACAAGTTTTATTGTATTCACCATTTCGAAATTCAAAAAACTCGTAATTTGGAATTAATGTAACTTAACATGATGCATATCGCCAACCACGTGTTGAAATTTCTAAGATTAAATTTATTTTTAGCCACCAAATGTCATATCCAAATATAAAATAAATGGATGATTCAATAGATTCAAAATCAAAACCATCATCTTCAACTAACATTTAAACTCACAATATAAACAATGAAATAAATGATACACATCCTACAATTCCTATAACAAACACAATCAATATTGAACATTATGATTTACAATCTAACTGTATCATTCAATCATGTAATGGATCAAACCAAAAATCACATTTTTTAGAAGATGAAATTTTCACAAAATCACCATATTCCATAATGATGGAAAAATTTGAATATCGTAGTTTATATAGACAATTAATTGAAGAACAAAAAGTAATATTTGATGATGTTATGCATTAAAAATAATTGTACCCTTATACATCAATATGTTTATTTTTGATAGAGGGTGTTGGAATTGGTAAAACTTAAACATAAAAATTCATAATTCAAGGATTATTATGATTATACAATAGAGACATATCTCATGACTTAACAAAAATCAATGCTTTACTGATGGCAATAATAAATAAAGTTGACTTCAATATTGATGGTTTAATAATATATTCAATAATGAACATACATGTCCAACAATCCTTATATAATTACCAAACTTATCATCAAATTCATTAAATAGGCTTATATGTCAATATGAACAATTACAACTTGTTGTGATAGATGAAATATCATTTGTTGGTGCTAGAATGTTCAATGTTATTGGTTAAGGACCATAAAACACATTCAAAACAAATTCTTTAGTGGTGCTAATGTTATCTTGACATGTGATTTCTATCAAACACCCCTTGTGAAATATAGTTGGATATTTCAAAATGTGAAAGATAATGATAATGCATTAGCACCAAGTTTTTGGCAAACATATGTCCAATGTTATGAATTAAATAAAATCATGCAAAAATTTGATATGGTTTTTATACAAACTTTGAACAAATTTTGTACTACAACAAAAAAATACAAAGGATATTGAATTTATAAACTCAAATTGTAATAAAGAACCACCCAACAATTTTACTATTATGTATTTATTTTATACAAATAAACTTGTGCAAAAAATAATGAAAATGTGTTCACTAACATGTTTATTTTCAAAGCAATGAACACCAACCATCAATCATGCCCACCATTTTACAAATTTTCAAATGATTGGAATAAAACTACAAATTTTCATTTTACAATTAATATATAAAAATATATGTTGATTGAATTATGTAGTAGTAACTATGCAACATTTAATGGTTTTGTGAATGAAGCTAATGGCATTTTTAAAACATCAACAAAATATTGTGAAAAAACCATTATATGGGTAATGTTTCAGAATTTTAAAATTGGAACACTAAAAAGAGAAAAATATAATCATTATTATAACAACAACATTGAATAAAAATGGACACCAATTGAACCTATCATCAAAGATATAATAGTTAGTAAATCCCAATCATTTAACATAAATAAATATTCAATTTTCAATTCAACTTGTATCAACAAAAACCATTCATGGTTTTAAAGGATTATCACTAAATGAGTTAGTTTTGGATCCCACTAACATTAAAAAAACATGGGTTAACATATACAACATTATTTTGCATTCAAACAAAAGTAAACTATTTTTATTAACTCCTTTCCAACATGAAATTTTTAATGTGGATCCAAGAGTACAAATAAAAATGAATAGATTGAAAATCATTGCAACTTGGACACCATTAATTTTCTCAATTAAAAAACTTACATAATTTTCATGTAATTATACAAGCCTTGAATGCAATTTCTTTACGCCAACATTATGAAGACATTAATCATGATCGTAACCTTCAAATGTCTCATATTTTATGTCTTATAAAAACAAAAATACACCATGCATCAACATATGTGCATAAATTAATAAATTCATTGAAATATTCATATATTTCAATCCATGATGGTCATGGGTTAATGATGATGTGTGACATACACATGCATTTAGATTCCTTCAATACAATAACTAATGATGGTTCAAAATATATAGTATTAACTTTTAATCTTAATACATGAAAAACAATACATATTGTATGTGTGTATAAAACTCATCCATGTTCAATTTTTACAACCCTAAAAAATCTTCAAATTATAATTCAACAATCTCCCAAACATTGTCCAATCATCATTATGGGAGATTTTAATGTTGACATTCTAAAAGACAATAACCGAGGAAAAATAAAATAATAACTTTTATATTTCATGGATAAATTTTAATTGAAATCACAAATTAGTGAGAGCACCACAAAAGTTGGATATCAATATATGGGCAAATGTCCTTAGAAATGAATGCAAATTTGGTGTAATAGAAGCATACTGGTGAGATTTTCACAAACTGATTTATATTGCATTCAGAATCAAACACACTTCCAATGTATAACAAAAAACCATTAATGTTTCCATTTATTTAAAGTGTATCCTTTGTGAAAATATGCAAGTAAATGTTGCATTTTCCACCTAATTAATTACTCCCAAAATGTTGGCACCTTGTGGTTTGAATTTGCATTTTTACATTTTTTTCATCGACCATGTGCAAATGTTTTTTCATAAATATCAATACCAAGACAAAAAAAAAAATTGAACAATTTTTTTATCCACATGTACACCCATCAAACATCATAACAAAACACCTTTCATGGAAAACTTAAATCCAAAATGTGACAAAAACAAATATAAGAATTGTCAAATTCTCAAACCTCAAAATGAAAATGAAACTACAAATAAAAATATTTCCATGTAAATTATATCCATTCAATATTGATGTTTGTTTCAAACATCGAAATACCTCATGCACATTGCTAAAAATTGTTTACATTATTCAAGTTTGAAAAACTTGAATCTTCTCAAATAATATAATTATTTACAACTTTACATTCATTTGTATAGTTAAAGAAAAGACAATGAAACTATGGTTTCAATTTCTAAATATGCACGATGAATTCTATGGTTAGAAAACTTTAAGTTTTAGTACAAATGTGAAAAAAAAAAATTCATGATCTTTCATAAAACCAACAAACTTTCATCCAATATAATTTGAGTTCATAGCAGAACATTAAATGTAATACCTTATTTTCAGGATAGAGCCGCTTGTTTTCATCCCCTTGGGTGAAACAAACACATGGATTAGTTTACTCCTTAAACATTATCATTTGAAACCCCTCAACCAAGAGAAGGTTAAATGAAATAATAATAGGTACCCTACTATCCGAGGATGACTTAATTATGGTTCAGGTAAGGTATCAATCTTTAAATTATAATATATATAAAAAAACAGAATAATGAAAATAAAATTTTTAATTTCTTAAAAAATCTCAATAACTGGTGTATAACCAGCAAGTTAACCAACAATTGTCGACTTGTTATTTGATAACTCACCTTTTATGCATAATTGATGGTTATTGCCCAAATTTTTTTGGTATTGATAACCTAAAGTGATCCCCTAACAATTATACAAAAAAAACCCCTACCCTGTGATTATTATAAAAAAAAAGAAATAACTGGCCAACACTGGTCCCAACTGATATTTAAAAATTTTGAGAACCATTTGTCAAAGGTAGACAATGTACCCTATATTTAACCGCCGGTTCCTGGTTCCCAAATAGAGAGAACCGCCCAACACTGTTTCGTACACACCCAAAAAGGACAAATTTTGTGAAATTTCATTACTTTCCCATTTTAGGACTCTAAAACCCTAAACCCTAAACCCCAGTAGTCTATTCGGAGAGAACTGATAAACCCTAAACCCCAGTAGTCTGTTTGGACACAATTGATAAAACCCTAAAACCCAGAAGTGTCCTTCCGAGACATCTGGTAAACCCTAAACCTCAGTAAACCCTACAATCCTCAACCTTACGGGGTCCGTGTTGCGCTGGCTGCCTCTGAGATTCTGGAGTTGCAGGTTTGTTGGCATTCAGCGCGATTGAGAGTTTTTGCTCAACTTGAGCTTTGGCCACTTCCGGGTCGTTGCAATTCGGAAGTCCATTAAATGCCTAGACGCGGGCTTTCACAGCTTGCTGCTGCTGAGGATGCGCGCTGTGGCTACTACAAGCGCCAACTATATGGTTCCATTGCCTGTAGAGAGGAGTGCTCCTCTCTACAGGCAATGAAACCATATGGTTGGCGGCAGAAGAGCAGATCGACGACAATGCGGACTGCTATTATACTCCATTATGGCTTGCTATCAGTCCCGAGGAGCTGGAGAGCCAAGGGAAGAAGGTGGCAGAGGAAAGGGAAGTTCGCCTGAAGGAAGCGAAGATCGGCGACAACGATGAGGAGCTAGCTATTGTGAGCTTAGAAGTTTCAAGCGAAGTTGTGGATGCACTGGTGAAGCGTGACATTACACAACTGTTTCCTATTCAGGTTTCGTCTTTCCTTCTTTGTAGGGTGACCTAGAAAGCGAATGTTTGTTAGAGCTTGAAGCTTCGGTTTTCTTACGCGTTCTTCGGGATTCGGATTGTTTCCTGCAGAAAGCTGTATTGGAGCCTTCGTTGACACGACGCGACCTGATCGCACGGGCCAAGACGGGGACCGGCAAGGCGCTTGCTTTCAAAACTAACCCGTCTTGCCATCAAAACGGGTCAGCAAGTATGAAACTCCCCTTTTTGATGTCAAGGATGCTATGCAAGCAAGCAATCTACAGGTGATGCGGCTTATTCAGCATGTGAATCCAGTGTCTACTCAAGAATTCTTTGCAACTGCGCAGTCTCTTCCTAAAGAGCAGGGCGCTCTAATTTTTGCAGCAGCCCTTGTCCACATAAGTGGATTCAGCCAGCTTCCTCCCAACCGCTCCCTTCTCACTTGTAAACCAGTATGTGTTTCTGAAAACCTCATACGTCCTTGCAACCTTTTGTCAGCTGTCAGTTATGCTGAGACTAACTGAGTACTAGACCTACAGGCTTGGAGTTCACTGGTGATTCTTCCAGCAGAATTTTTAGTTGTGAAGGGAGTTGCATGATAGGTGAAGAAATTGGTTAAAACCAACTGGGATGTTGTAGTCTACCTTGAAATGGCTCTTATTATGATAATGGCTTTACTTGGAACACAGTGAAGTAATAAAGACAGAAATGGAGGAGATTGTGGAATCCTTGTTTTCTTTTTTCTGCTGTCTATTTGACCAATGACAGAATAAGGGAGCTTGAAAACCAAATTAATGCATCTGTCATAGCTTTTTCTGGGAAATTTTCTTTGAAAGGGTGGAAAAGAGTTGGAATTGTTGGTGCATTTTCACAGGGTCTGAGAACATTACAACTGGTTAGAACAGGGGATCAGTCAGTGCAGCAGTTATCACGATGTGTTGTGAATGGTCTGTCATCCAGCATTTCCCAAATGGCAGTTGATAAGTTGGCAAGATTTGCACCATTGATGATCCACAGGTAAAACTCTCTCCTTCTCAGGTTAATTTTGAAGCAATCATTATGGAATGTTCTCAATGGCCTGGCATAAGGCTGGCTTTCTCTTGTTGGCACCAATTTGCATACTTGGTGGAGAGAAATACAGGTGAATGGGGCTGTGTTTGACTTGCCTGAAGATGTTGCAGAGGAGCTCTTGAAATTACCAGCAAATTCTGAGATTGTCATTCATGTGCTGAAAATGGTAAGAATTCTGACAGCTTTCAACTTTCCTTTTGTGTCAGAAAGTGGTCTAATATGTCCTCTGACAAGAAGAGTATGGCAAGAGGGATGGCTAGAATGCTATCTGCTATTTGTGTTGTCAGGGAAGTTTGACAAGAAAGGAAGGTCTTTGTTCTGCCAAAGTTGTATCTAGCTTGAATCTTTCAACATATTTGGTTCTGAGACCATTAATAGCCAGCTTTGAGCTTATGGGTGGGTAAAGGCTGAATTTATAAAATGTCCTGAGTCAAAATGTCTTTATTCACCACAGCATCCAAAGATTCAGGGGGAGGAGTCAAGAGGGCACACTAACATGTATGGCCAGTTTCCACAAGGAGGTGGCAGACCCAGTGGCATAAGACGAGGCTCATTTGCTAACAATGACAAAAGTGGCAGCAGGTAATGACCATCTACAAGTACAATTTCATTGAGATTCAGGCTTCCAGGACTGCATGGTCAAAGGATGAAGCATACTTTTCCTAAATGTATATGGTTTTGGGTGTGTCTATGTTGAAGTTCCTGGCATAAGTGAGAAGTGATAAGAGTTGGTAGAATTACAATCTCAGAAAGAAGATTAAGCAGTCAAGTGACTAACAGGTGATTTTTTCTTCTGGTGGAATTTGGGATGCAGGGGATTTCAAGGGATGTGCCATACATGTAACGAATATGGGCATCAGGCATCTTAGTGTCCCAAGAAGAAACAGAATAGAAACCCTCATTGCCAGTGGCATTCAATTTTCTTCAGCAAGAGTACACACCATCACAAACCTTTTACATCACAAGTTCTTTGAAATATTATGTAGCCACTAGTTCAGATATAGGATATAAAACTGCAACACATTGCCAAAACTTGCCAACACAATATGAAACTGCAACTACATTACTATTGAAAGGTAGAACAATAATCTGGAGATTTATCTGAATGCCTATCTTGTTCACATGTTTATTAACACACTATGTGAACTATGTTTTGGAATTTAATGGTAGTTTTTGACACTTGCACCTTACACTTATCAGGATTTGCATAGGGCCCATGGTCACAATTATAATTCAAAATTTGTTTGGACTTTTAGACTTGATGAAGATACAAATGTTATTGCAAGGGAAAGAAGTAAAGGGTGAAGTTTGAGTCACCAGTTTGTGGTACTAAAATCTTGAATGAGTATCACACAAAGCAATAAGTTTGGTCACAATGCTAAAGAGTTAATCCTACCATGAAAAGAGAAAAACATGTAGGCTAGGTGGAAAATTAGTGAATGCCAGTCATGAATTTACAACTTGGCCATTTTGTTAGAAAAACTTAGGTAGGAGTATGTTCTTCATATTTAAGATTGAACTTTCAGGTGGGTGATGCACATGTGGAATCTGGATGTGATGCTTTCAATGAGCCCAATCAAAATTGATCAAGTTTTGGTAGAGTTAGAGGGTAAAACAGCCAGTGAGCGGACACTTAAGTGCTAAGGGCAGGCTGGATCAAAGGGTAGGGCTCTGTAGTTTCTGGGGTCCAAACAAAACTTGAACCCCTCCTATTGGTGCATCTGGTGCATTAAAAATCATTAAAAATGGATTAGAATTGAGAAAGTTATCGCCCCTCAAAAGTAAAGGGGGTCCAAAACTCAAAAAAACAAACCACTGAACATTACAAAGTTGGTTCCTCAACAACCAAAAATTCATTGTATGTTGCTCTGTTGCTATTAGAGTTCAAAGATGATTTGTAGAACTGAAGCTTTGAAAGTAGGCAAGGTCAAAAGAGAAGAAAAAAAAAGAAAAAAATGCTTTTTTTGTGCATTTCATTTGCACTTGATTTCTAAAACTTAATGTAGTGCTCCCATAACATTTTAAATCACTCAAAATGAAGCACAAATGATGAAGATCCAAAGAAATGTTCGGTGATAAGGTAGCGATCAGTGACGAAGAGTTTTACCCTAATGATCAAACTATCCAATCCAATAGTGTCATTCAATGATCAATTATGCCAATAAAATCCATTGCAGTTAATGACACAATTGAACACACACCCAAGAGGGTCCATCTTTTTCCCTTGGGGGTTAGTCTATTCTCAATGATGTTCCCCAACTTTCAATGGGTTGTTCTTTATGTTTCTCAAAGGTGTTCCCAATAACATCTCACTTCATCCCATATTCTTTGCCCAAAGTTCTCCCTTTCTCATATAAATATAAATATATATTTATATAGCCTACATAGGCTAGCAAAAAGGGAGGCATTCCATGGAACCTTACAAGTTGTTAATTTGGGGAGTATCTTAAGTTTCATTTTTTTTTTTTGTGATTGGGTTGAAATGTTCCATTGCAAGACAAAAAAAATAGAGCTTGGGAGGCTACCCATCTAGTTGGGTATAACGACAAAAATTGAATTGGAATTAGTTTTAGTTTTTGGAATTGAGGTTTGGGTTTAAATTCAAAACCAAAATTGAATTTGGACTTGTAAATCAACAAGTGGATAAAAGATCAAAATTGTGTATGTAGAATGGATAAAAGATCAAAACTATGTATGTTGAATACACAGTTATGAAAATCTATGTTATTGTTTACATAAACATTTTTTCATTTTTTATGTATAATTATCATGAATTTTACACACTTATAATTTTGTTAAAATCCTTGAAATTAAATTTTAATTTTTTAAAAATGATTCTGTATCATGAAATTTTGTGCTCATGTAATAACTTGTTTTTAAAAAATGAATGTGTTTTCAAAAGTCACAAACATTCACTTATATATTAATAAAATTTACATATCATATGTTATCCATGGGATTTAGAATCATATAATTCAACATGCACATTAATATAACAAAAAAAATTCACATAATAAATCATGTGTGAATCAATACATAATAATATGAAAAAAAAAATTACATATGAATTATAATGTGAAAATTATACACATTAATTAAAATAATGATAAAATCATAATTAAATTATAAGATTCATTCATCAAGTAAATTATCAAACTTAATGTTTAAGATTGTTCCCAAAGTTCTCCATTGGGGAACTTCGTCTCTCTTGTTGTGGAGAAACCCTCTTCTCCCCTCTTCTTCTGTTTTGTTTCTTGTTTCCCTTGCGACCTTATGTGCCACTTTCTTTCTTCGCGGGGAGAGTGGCCTGGCCTCGCTTTGTCGATCTGCTTTGCTTTGAGAATGTGCTCTTTGGCCGGCTTTCCTGCCGTCGTTCCCCCCCCCGCCGTGGTGGAGTGGTTTCGGTGTTTTTCGCGGGAGGAGATCGAAGGGAGGACTTGCATGATAGAGGAATAGTTGGAGAGCGGACGGGCATCTTATTGTCGAGGGAAATTGGACCAAAATTGGCGCTGTTTTGTTTTCCTTCTGTTTTTTCTCCCACCCTATTTTTCACTAGTCCTATGATCTAGCTCATCTCGGATCTCGAGTTGTTTATTTTCCAGATTTTGGTCCGATGGAGGGGGACTCGTGTGCAGTGAAGAAGAGCGCGGTGCATGCACAACAGGGGTGGTGGATCAGGAAACTGCATAACACGGTAACGGAACTGTGAGTCAGAGGTAACGAGTTTCGGAAGATAGCTCTATTGCCAGGCCGAGAGGGCCGTGGGAGGATTGAAACACTGGATTTGTGGAAGACGAAAGGCGAAAGAAAGGCATCATCATCATCATGTCGCAACAGCCTCAGCTTCAACCTCTAGCATCAGGCGCATCGTCTGGATCAGCAGCCAATGGTACTACTGTACCTCCATTGCCAGCATCATCAGTTTCGTCTCCATTCTTGGGGCAGTCAGTAATTCCTCTAGTCAACAAGCTTCAGGACATATTCTCACAGCTGGGAAGCGCATCGACCATTGATTTGCCTCAGGTACTACGTTCTCCATTTTTTGTTTCGGTGAGGTATACCTCTGAGTAAGAAGTGGCGTGAGATACTTGCAAGGAACGCCTGGAAGCTTGCTTCTTTTGGCGATGTCATCCTTTTTTATTTCAAACAGACAAGATTTTTGGTAGGCACAGCGAGTCAATATACATGTTTATCTGAGCTCTATTGTAAAAAATTTACTGTTTTTGCTCACAATATCATCTCAAGCATGGTACATTCTTCAGTTTTCTGTAGCACCCTAGATTGACTTTAGAGCATCTCTAGCAGTGCTCAGTATGTCACCCTGCTTCTTGCATCCAAGTTTTAGTTACTTACTTTTTTCCAACCCCACCCATAAAACTGAACCTGGGACTGCAAATGGGTGGAAAACCACTAATGGCAACCCACCTGGGTGGATCAATCTATCTAGCCAATGAGAGATATGAGGCAGTCAATAAATATGAGTTGACTGTGTTTATTAGAATGTTCCAGGGCGTTGAAAACTGTGGACTTTTTCAGGGCCACAGCAGTCTTCCAGTGAATCCATCAGATTTGACTGCTGTACCTCATCCAAGATTTTCAGTGTAGGGTCATATACTGAGTGCTGGTGGAGATGCTCTTAGGGTATTGTGGTTGCACAAGTCCTGTGCATCAGTTGCACACAGGTGAAGTGTGAAATTATGCCGTTGTATTTTGGACGCCAATGATGAGAGCTGATGTATGCAAAATGAGTGTAACTCATCAGTTTGTCACGACAAGCAGTCCTTGTTTGTAAGGTCCTTACAGACAGCAGATAGCTTTTTCTTTTGCCAGGTTGCAGTAGTAGGCAGTCAAAGCAGTGGCAAATCAAGTGTGTTGGAGGCACTTGTTGGCCGTGACTTCTTGCCAAGAGGTCAGGATATCTGCACACGACGGCCTCTGGTCTTGCAGCTTGTACAGACAGTGCAGAAGGCTGATGAGAGCAGTGAATTGATAGAATGGGGAGAGTTTCTACACTTGCCTGGTCGCCGGTTTTCAGACTTTTCAGCAATTCGCAAAGAGATCCAGGTGGGGAACTTATTGTGATGCCAACAATACAGAAAATTCATTCCATTGGTTCAGTGGTTGTGGCTTATTCTCATTTGTTGTGTATTGGATGAAGGCTGGCCACTGTGGCAAAAGCAGGTTATGCTTTCTTTTGGTTCAAAAGGCAGTCAAGAGATGTATGTTGTGTCTTTGAGGCAATATTTTTCACTTTCTTTGCTGCAGTTGGAGACAGATCGTGAACTGGGAAGCAACAAGGGAATCTCAGAAAAGCAGCTCCGGCTGAAGATATTCTCTCCACATGTGTTGAACATGACAATGGTGGATCTGCCTGGCATAACAAAGGTGCCTGTTGGTGACCAACCATCAGACATAGAGGCACGTGTGCGCAGCATGATTCTATCCTACATTAAGCATGAGACCTGTATTATCCTGGCAGTCTCACCTGCAAATGCTGACTTGGCCAATTCAGATGCCTTGCAGATGGCTCGAATTGCAGATCCTGATGGTTAGTCCCCTCCACGATGTTGTCATGTTTGTTTTGACTTTGCTGGAACTCTTACAATAGATATCTCCAAAGTATGGAGTTTTCTCTGCACTGTCATAGATGTCCTGATGGTTAGTCCCTTCACAATCTTGTCTGTATAGTCATTCTGTCAGAATCAGTAACCTTGGAGAGCTGAGGTCCCATTAGATCATCTATCCATCTTATCTGAGGCTGGAATGGAAACTCTTCTGATGCAGGGTCTCGAACAATTGGTGTTATTACAAAGGTAATGTTCATCAACCCCATTCTAGAGCTTGATGAGTTCATGTGTGTTTCCATCAGTTTGAGTTTAATCCTTCATACTTGTGGATGTGCTTGAGCTGTTATGAAGCAAGCCATTTTTACAGTGATTTGAATCTGGTGGTTTGGTACTGCACAAAAGGTTTCAAGGAGAAGGCAATGTATAAGGTGTGGGGTGGGGTGCACAGTTGGATATCATGGATAGGGGAACCAATGCTCGCAACTTCTTATTAGGGAATGTGGTTCCTCTACGCCTTGGCTATGTTGGTGTTGTCAACCGCAGTCAGGAGGTAAGGGTGCAGCTTCATTTTCTACTAAGATTATTTCCTGAATCTTACAACTGCAAAGGGAAGGAGGCTGTAAGGGAAGGATCTTGTTGATCTACAAGCTCTCTTGTTAAATAGACCTTTCAACTTAGGCTGTGAGCCTAACTGACAAGCATCCCCCAACATTGAAAGGTTTCTAAAACTGGGTTTAACATCCTGTGGAGACAAAACATAAATTATTCGATGTAAATCTTGAGGTCAGTCAATGGTAAGTTGTATCTCAGAAGAATTTTGGGTTCATTGTTGTGTGCACCTTGCTATGGATGCATCTACAGGATATTGCTACAAACAGAAGCATTTCTGAAGCTCTTGTCTATGAAGAGAACTTCTTCCGGAGCCGACCTGTAAGTAATTTCTTTCTGCCCTGTCTCCTCACCTATTATGAAGTAATTCTATACATGGGTATGGTTTTGTGTAGTAATACAGTTCTATGAAGATTCTGAACATGGTTTGGTACTTGTTGATATCAGGAAAGTTTAATTGGCCACTTTGAGGTGATTTTGCAGGTATATCACAGTTTGTCAGAGCGGTGTGGGGTTCCTCAGCTTGCAAAGAAGTTAAATTCAGTAAGTAGTCCTTTTGGCAATGTGCTGGTTTGTGATTTCTGAGCATCTTTGTGTTGCTCAATCAGCTTACCACCTGGATTTGCTGCTTGCCCAGATTTTGGTGCAACACATTAGGGCCATACTTCCTGATTTGAAAGCGCGTATCAGTACTCAGATAATCATGTTGCAGAAAGAGCTTGCAAGTTATGGGGAGGTCACAGATTCCAAGGTGAATTGGATATCTTTTCTCATCTGTTCTATGTAAGTTTCTGTACATGGTGTGCAAGCAACCGGGGAGTATGGATCAGAATGGAAACAAAAATAGATGCATGCTGATGACAGTAGAGCTTACTGACCAGTGAAATATTGTTTTCATGTTTGGGGCTGCAGTCAGGCCAAGGGGCATTGTTGCTCAACATCATCACCAAGTACTCTTATGGTAAAACATGTTTTTTCGTGTTCCAGCTAATTTTAACTTGCATGGTTGACCCTGCAATAACATTCTGACAATTGACATCTTTCCCCTTTCTTACATTGCTGGACCATATCTGCCATGGTGCAAAACAAGTTATCCTTTGATGAAGCCTGCTTTCTTGGGCCCAGGGCTATGTCCTGGATTTAAAGGCCACCCAAGAAAGAGAGCATTCATGAATAATTGATATCTCTTTTCCAACATTGAAGTGTGAAAATGATGTGCTGGTTTGTTGACTGCTCTCAAGCTGCAAGTTTTGACATGTCATATGAAGAGTTCGGGGTGAATGAAGTCTTTTTGGGATTTTTTGGTTAACGTCAAGAAATTTTACCTTGACATTGTTTTACCTTGATTCAGGTTTTCAATCAATTGTTGATGGCAAATATGAAGAATGGTCAACAACAGAGCTCTCAGGAGGAGCACGCATTCATTACATCTTTCAAGCTATATTTGTTAGGAGCTTGGAGGTATGCTCTCTACCCTGATAGAGGTTGTCATGCAGGAGATACCATGAACACATTTCCATTTGTGGTACCTGGTATGACAATTTGTGTTCTTGGCTGTGACTCGTACATTTTCTATCTGAATCAGTGAGAAAGTGCCAATTGAGTGCGGTTGCCATTCTAGGTTTCTCAGTAGTTGTATCCAAACTTTCATCGACTTAGCCGAACAGTATATGTCTATATTCTAGTCTTATTTGTAGTACACGAGTAAAGATCATTGTTGATAAGGTCTAGTCACTGTTTTCTCATGATGCAGGAGGTTGATCCATGTGAAGAATTGAGTGATGAAGACATTCGAATAGCCATTCATAATTCAACTGGGCCAAGAAATGCTCTTTTTGTTCCAGAGGTAAGGTTGATGTGGAAACTAGTGCTTACAAAGTCATGAAAGATAACTGCAGTTTTTAGTTGACTGGGGAGTTGGGGAGTCTTAGTCATGATGTTTAGCAGTTATGAGAAAATGATCTGTATGTGTTTGGGAGAATTTTCATGTGGTTCCAGGTGCATACCCTGAGTGGAGCCCCTTATACAGCCTAAGAGTGACCTGATTCCTAGTCAACAAAATTCTCAGTTCAATATTTAGCCATTTTCTGCATCTCATTTTGCAGAGGTTGGGATTCAAGATTCTCATGTTTTGTCAAGTATATTGAGGACATACTTTGGGATAATGAACATGTGTGCTGTTGTCCTCGGAGGTATGGAGGATATAGATGGCTAGGAAATAGAAACAAAAGAATCCAGCATATTTATGGCATCCCCTTATGTTACTTCAGGTACCATTTGAGCTACTGGTGCGCCGCCAGATTGCACGGTTACTGGAGCCAAGCTTGCAGTGTGCTCGTTTTATTTATGATGAGCTTGTCAAGGTAATGCAGACACCTGTATCTCTCTCTGCGTCTCCATATCTCTGAGTGGTACAGAGAGTGTCAATGCAGTCTGCATAAAGACTTGTTAATCTCCCCTTCTCGAAGAATTTGGTTTTCATGGATGTCCATGCCCCCAACTGCGACAAATTCTAAGGAATGTACTGAATGCTAGTCATATCTGACTTGATGTTACACTCATGTACAAGATGCAGTGTATGAGAAAAATTCAATTCAAGTTGGATAAGGCCCATCAGTGAGGCAATGCTTTACTTTGCAGATATCACGTAGGTGTGAAACACTTGAATTGGAACGCTTTCCATATCTGCAAAGGCGTATTGAGGAGGTGGTCACAAGTTTCTTGCAAGAGGGTTTGGCTCCTGCAGAGACCATGATCAGCCATCTCATTGAAATGGAGGTGATTTATTCTTAACCCTTGATGGCCTTGAGATCCTGGCTCACTACACCACTGCAGTACAAGCTCTCCTCAGAAACAGATTTACAGTGAAAAACTGGGCTGATAAATGTGTTGTACCCTCTGGATGCCGTCAGGTGTGGTCCTAATATTTTAAAGTACTGACACTCAAACATGGGCATCCTCATTTTTGACATTGTAACTGGTAAGTCTCAAGGATTGTCTGGACTAGGGCTGGTCACTTAATGTCCATTATGTATCACAATTCACATCTACCATGAGACTGGTAGTTTGATATGGAGGGATGGGTCTATACTTTGCAGATGGACTATATCAATACATCACATCCAAACTTTGTTGGAGGCAATAAGGCTGTGGACATTGCTCTGCAGGAACTACGGGGTGTTAAGGTGCCAATGTCTGACATTGCCAAAACCAAGGGTTATTGATTGGTATAATGTGAGCCTCATGAGCTTGGGATGATGGCTTCTAAATGTCATGCAATTGTGTCTTTTCTTTTGTTTCTTTAACATTCTACTTTCAGTGGGGGGGGCGGGGGGAGGAAGAGGGATATATTATGTTAGACGAAGTATGGTACCTTTGGGCAATTATCCTCTGGTAACTTACTCAGATGTTTCTCATGTAGTGAACAGGCTGCAAAGGCAGTTGCATGCATGTGGAAATGTGAATTTAGACTGCTTCCAGAGTGTTCATTTCTCTTCCTGGCCATGGTCAGGCAGTATGAGTCAAGTTCGTTTTGGTCCTAGTGGATTACCTGGCATATTAATTATTTAGGTATGCAAAATAACATTCTGTTTGTGATCCTGCAGGATGTTCATGATTGGAAGGAGCCTGGAGTTGACAGGCTTCCCTTACCAGAGAAGGCAGCCAAGGCACGAGCAATTTTGGCCCGTACAAATGCATCCACAATTAATGCTTATGAACATGTATGTAATGACATTGTATTTTGGCAAGCAACTGTGGCTGAGTCAATGTTTATATTTGTAAGACATCACTAATTATGTAAGTGGAAGCCTAATGTGGGAAGTATGGTTTCTCCATTTCAGGGTTGTTAATAACGACAAATTGTTTCCTCCTAATCATGCAACATCAAGGGATGGAAGCTTTTCCCTCTATTTACGTGTACTAACTGGTGTTTTCATTCCCTTTCACAGATTGCAGCAAAGCCTTTGACCTTGCATCAAGAGAAGCCTGGTCCCTCAGGTAAACATGTGCAGCTCATTTTGGACCTCTAACTTTAGATTAAAAGGAGGCTGCAGATGGTTGTTGGAGTCTCAGGGCAGGTTACTGGCAATGTTTGACAGAAGTCCCTGGGCTGCAATATTTGACCAAGATTGTTCTAGAAAGCTGCAGGAGATCCCCTAGGATGATATTGGAAGTGAGTATTTCCTCCAGATGCATGTCATCCAGAATGGAGTCACAGCTTACAGTGCTGCAATAGATGTTCAAGTTACCACAGCTCCTTACATGAAGTTTATAACTACCAGTGGTGGTTCCTCAAATCAGTTTACATGATCTCCATGTTAAAGAGTCTGCCTTCTTTCATTTCAGGTAACTCTGCAACTGGAGGAAGCTGGGGTATTACATCCATATTTTCTAGCAGTGAGGTACGGACATCAAATAGCATCAATAGAGAACTAGCAGTTAATCGTGAGTATGCTGAAGATGTCCAAGGATCTGCGGAGCATGTGTTTGCCACCATTCAGCTTCATGAGGTTAGCATCTCCATTGATTTGTGTTGAGTTTCCTTGCAATTTTTTAGCTTTCTTGGATAATTCTCGTGAAGATACAACAGGTCTTTATTGATGTATTTGGAAATTCAATTCCTCAGTTTGGAAGGACTATATCTTCCTATTCTTGTTGCAAAGGAGTCCACAATTGCAAATAGCAGCTTGTATCATGCTGATCAGATAAATAAGCCCTGTTGCTCATGGATTTCATTGACATTAGTGCTGGAAGATTTTCCTTGGCTATGATTTGTGGTAATTCCAAAAGATAAGTATAGCACACAAACAACAGGGGGCAGCTAAGGCAAACTGGGCATGTTAGTATTGGATGGGCAAGATGTTTTGCTGATATAAAGGTCAGACAAAGGATGTTCAACACAACCAGATAACAAGATACATTACTTATGGGATTGTTGTGTATATGTATTGCAGCCACCAGCAGTACTTAGGTCATCAGATGCTCAAACTGAGCGAGAGACTTTGGAGATTGCTGTAACAAGGCTGCTGTTGAAATCTTACTATGATATTGTACGCAAAATCATTCAAGATGCAGTGCCCAAAGCCATCATGCATTTTCTGGTGGGTTGCTGCAATTTCATCCAGGCCCTGAGCCAGGATGTGCTGTCTTCAGTCTCATTTGTCGAGCTTTATATTTTCAATCAGTGAAGAAGGACCATTAGAGGTGCTGAAACTAGTGCACGGTAGTTTTAAAACAATTGTGTACTGCTTCATTCTGTTTAGCATCATCTCAATCTGCTTACTGCTTCCTTTCATCCAAATTCTCCTGGAATTAGTCACATTGCTGAGAAGACAACAGTTGCAGGGATTTTCGTTCAGTTGTAACAAATGTGGAGGTATCATGCTTGAACCTGCATTTAAAATTCTATTTGGCACTCATTTTAGTGGCTGAACTTGAATTTTGTTCATGTACAGGTCAACCATGTAAAGCGGGAACTCCACAGTGTTTTTATCAGAAAGCTGTACAGGTATATCACCTCAGATGTGAACCAGATACTTCAGTCCAGCCTCTCTGTTTCTGATCCACTGTTGTACACATCATTGACCTAGAACATTAGCTCTGGCCCAAGTCATACTCTTTGCTTACATGAAGCTTTGGAATTACGATCCTTGGGGTCCTGATGGTAGTACTATTTTATTCAATTCCTAAATGTTCAGGGAGAGCTTGTTTGAGGAGATGATGCAAGAAAAGGAAGATGTTGCAGTGAATCGAAAGCATTGCAAAGAGATTCTACGGGTGCTGCAGCAAGCTGCCTGGGTATGGAGAACACTGCTGAACCCACTTCTGTCATAATCTTCATCATGTTTGACTTTTCTCATTTTTCTATTGACAATTGTCCAACATGGCTCTGCAATCTTTAGGAACCTTAGTCAGAAGATGCTGGGCTTCGAGATAGCTAGAATCCAAACTATGGGGTCTGCAGCCACTTAGATCTATGTGGGGTTTGTTGATATACGCAACTGTACATGAGAAGCTGTGACAAGAGGGGCACTTTTATGGGTTTGTCAAGCAGGTGGGATATGGCACTCACATAATTCTATGTATGTAAATTGGATAGCTTGCATGTGAGATGGGTTTGAAACGCACAGCTGAGAGGGTGCTAACTGTCTGTGCAGGAACTGGACACCACATATTTTTGATCTGCAGCCGGGCCTTCTGTAGATGTTCACTTGAAATGGCCTAGTTAAACTTGTGTTTACAATGGGACTTTCTGTAGTGAAACCATTTATGACAAACTCTGGGATCCAGAGGTCCATTGTGGGCCACTTTGTTTATTTGGAGCAATTTTCATACAGTTCATTGTCATTTTATTTGCAGTCAGTCTCTCAAGGAACCATTAGTCTCTTCATATGTATGGCTGACAAGCTTCTAAACTTAGCTTCCAGGAGTTTAGCACAATCCCCTCTGTGGGTCACCTGGCAAATACATAGACTTCCATCAAGCAATCATAGTAAGAGTTGTGGCTCCATGCAGAATGATGGAATGATGGAATTTTGAGAGAAAAGAGGTAGTTTTAAGTAGTAGCTGGTAACCTGGGAGATGGTGCATGCATCTCTAGTGCATGATTTTTCAGATGTCTTCAAAAGCAGGGATTTTCATCATGTTGGCTGGTTGGCTGGTTGAGCTTGACCGGCAGAGAAATTCTTGATAGGAGATGTGATTTTGGATGTTTGTGGTCTTGTGTCCACCAGACCTTGGAAGAGTTGCCTCTGGATCATGAATCATAGTCACAGCAATCAATTTTCAATTCAGATTTCAAAAGGGTTCTTCCTCTTCTCTGCAAGGAATCTGTCTCCAGTTCTCTACACACTGGTTATTGGGATGCAGATCAAATGACCCAACAAGTCACTGAATATCCATGACATTGGCTCTTCAAACAATGCTGACAGAAAAAGCCTTAACACTTTTGAGCAATCACAAGCTGCAAGTGAAGTTTTGGATCCCAAGAGGACATAACTTCCAAATGCAGGTATGGGGTCCTGACACTCCTGATATTTAAGACTTGTGGATGTAAGTATTTGAAGCAGGAATTCAGTGGGGAGGAGAGGAACTAAACACCAAGCTATTAAAATTTGAAATGATATGACATGAATAGCATGTCTCTCATGAATGCAAGCCAACTATGATTTTTTGATTTTAAGGTCAATTTTCAAGTCAGAGATCATGTTGTTTTTACTCTAATTGCTTCATATTTGAAGGGTGAACAAATGGTTCAATAACATATTCAAATGTTGGTTTCAATCCCTGATTTCTCAAAGATTCCAGTTGCTTTCAAGCAGAAATTTAATGCCATCTATAAGCAACACAAGAATGACACCATTGCAAATGGTATTTTAGGTAATGATTGTCATAAATGTCTTTTTTATGATGCATCGGATAGTTGATGATATTAGGATGGTATTAGAATGGAAATGTGGTGAAACATGTGATTGTCACTACAAATGAAATTGATTGGGTTGTAAGCAATTCAAAATCCCAAACAAAAGATGATTGTGATTCAAAGGATGATGGTGATAAGGAGTCAATGGACAAACCTCTTACTCCAAAAGATTGATGTGTTTAAGCACTTTTTCAACCATGTTTGCAAATAGTAAAACAATGTTGCAACATTTTTGTAGAAACCAATGTTTTACTCAAGATTATAGATGCCCAAATTGGGCATCTCATAGATAAGCTATAGATTGTATGACATCATGAAAATCTAATCCAAAATTAGATGTATTTTGGAAGGCAACGTTGCCATTATTTTTCAAGTTGGCTTCAAATCAATCTCTTTCTTAAAAGTTCATGAACCTTTGTAGCTTTGGCCAGCATTTTTATCTTATTTTCTTTTGCTTTCTTGTTAGGATTATTTTCAATAGTTATCAAGACATTTTCATCTTCACCTTGATATTATGTCTTCCATGTCAATTTTGTCATCATTTGTTATCCTTGAATTTTATAACCCCTTCATTTATTTGATTGCTTGTTTAATAACCTTAAAAATATGAGTTCCTTTCATGTTATTAAATGTTGTATGCTTTTTTGCTTGTGCTTTTGTTTGAACTTCCAAAGCCCAATCCATATTAAAGCCATTAGAATTATGAATGCAAATGTTATGCAAACTTATGGAAGTTGTCACAAAGTTTGGCATGTGCCATAATGGAATATCAACAACAAATTATATTTATATTTTGACATTCCTAAAAGTTTTTTTTTTTTTGTTAGTATTCTTGTAAATGGCAAGCCCTTAGGTTTGTCAAATGATATCAAAGCTAATAAATCTTATCAAATTTCAATTGTACAATGGAATGCAAACCTAAGGTGTGTTTTCACAAAGAATGAGAATTTGCAACCTTTAGGATGGAATTCAAGAAAATTCACAAAGCTGAAGTAAAAGTGAAATCAATTTGCACCAAAAAAATTAATGATTTTTTTTTGAAAATGTTGACATGGTGCATGAATGAAATCGTAAAAAACACATTCACATTATTCATCATGGCCTAAACTTTAAAGGAGTCACCACTATCGTCCTTATATGATATTTTGTAAATGGGAATGGGAATTACATTAAAGTGACAAAATTTCAAAACTTCCAAATGAATCCTAAAATTTTCAAGTTATGAATTTTGTTACTTTGTGAGTTCATAATTCCCTCACATGAACTTTGATTCAAAAGCTTTGAAAAACAAAGTTATGGTCCTTGAAAAGAACTTTCTAATGATGCATCATAGTGTATTTCAATTGGAATTAAGATGTCATGCAATATATGTCAATGATTTGACCCTTTTGTTGAATGTTTTAATGGTTAAAAGTCAAATTGTTGGTTTTATTAGTAACCATTCAAGTGGTCATAACTAGTGTTTTAGATCTCCAAAATAGGATTGAAACCCCATTGTAAATATGTACTTTTCAAGGCCTTTTTAATAATCTAAAAAATACCCAATTTGAACAAGGTTTGAAACCTCAAACCTTATTTCCATGTTTGGGACATTCCAAAAAATTTAATTTTTAAAGTGGAATCGATTTGGGAGTGTTAGGATTCACTTTCTTACACTTTCTCACATTTGTGAAAATGTGTTTGAATCTTGATACAAATTTTCATTTGCTTCCCTTGTCATGTCTTAATAGCTTCAACACAAGCCCAAGGATAAGATTCCAACATTTGAATTAAATTATAGGAAATTCCAATGTGCTTTGTATCTTAATAACTTGTCTTTCTCACCTTTGAAAAAAAATAAAAATAATGGTTGCATTGAGTAAACATCTTCCTATTTGTTCATAAGGTAAGAATTTGCCTTTCATGAAACAATTTTTCAAATCTATTTTTTGGAAGAAAGCTTAGTCGTGTATATTATTTGCCCACTATACTTTGCATTTACAATTTCATTATGTTTGTAAAAAAAAAAGGAAAAAAAGGAAAAAAGTCATATGCTTATTTTCACATGTTTTTATCAATCAAACCTTCCACAATAATTAAATCTTAAACTCCAAGTTTCTCTTTTGATAGAATTTCATTAACTTAGATTTTTTTTTTTTACAACATCACACCATTGAACACTAACAAGAGGCAAATGTTTCTTTACTCATCTTGTAAATAAATTTAAACTGAAGTTCCAACACTAGAGGATAAGGTCAAAGGGTGGACTATCGTAACAAAAGAAAATGGGCACGAAATAAAATGTGCACAACAATGAGAGAGAAAAGATGCACATGTTACAACTTTTTTTTTCACATTATAACAAAATGGACTTAGTAGTCTTTCTTCAAACAATATGCCCCATTACAATGCTTAAATGACAAGTCTTTTGTTTAATGATTTGTAAAGAATATTCAAAGAAAACTAACATTTGTTACGTTTGCATAGAAGCATTGTTTAGGCCATAGGGCTAGGGTTCAAGACTTAGGGGTTCAAGTTTCCTTTGGGAGGATTATGTGTGATAATTCATTACAAAAGACATTCAGTGAATGGAGCTTCAAGAAGGATGATGGTTATTATGAATTGTCACAACAAATTCATTAGCCTAGCAAGCTCATCGTTTGAGAGGAAGGAAACAATAATGTAGAGGAGTCTTGAACATTTTGAAATCAATTGATGTGTTTCCTATAAGTGAACTTGGGGCCCAATCCAAACCTTCCTTTTTTATTTTCAAAATGTTTTTCATTTATGTAAAGGGGGTTTACATCCATAATTTTGATGTGATTTTTATTTCATCCCTTTTTTATTTATCCTTGTTAATGGATAGGGGTTTTATAATTGAATGGGTTTCAAGCACTTAAGAATATTTTAAAGTTGACTTCTATTTCTAATTTGGACTTACTTAAGGATTTAAAAAAAAAATCATCTTAACCTTATTCAACATTGAAATTTGATAGTATTTTAAGCCTCAATTGGCAATTTAAGTCCTTTTTTCATTTCAAGCCCACTTGAAGCTAACACTTGACCTTCTTCCTTTAATAACACATGCTTGCATCCTTTCTTTCAAATAATTTTCAAAGAAGGGAGTTGATTGTTTTTAGGAAAAGGAAAACATATTAGAGAATTTGCATGAACATTCTTTTTCCAACATCATCTTTGATATGTCTTCCTATCGTCATCATGCCCCAATTTAAGTGCTTAGCTTTTCATTTTCTTAACCATCTTGTCATTTCATATGACTTTAAACATTTTTTTCAACATTGCACACTAGGTTGGGCCTCCCCCATCTAATAGCTCATGGCTTGGCCCAATGCATATGCGGCCAATGTATAGATTGGATGGGGATACACCTTTTGTGGTGTTCCCACAATGGGGGAATGCATGGTTACCCATGATGTTGTTTGGGATGTTTTTGCATCCATTGTTATAAATGTCAAGTTTCATGTAATGTGTGATTAGCAACTTTGGAGATGTGTTTTTCCCTTTTGCCATAGAGGTATTTGGGTTCTTACATCATCAAGTTGACAATTCTTTTCATCAATGTGCTAACATGGTTTGGTTGGCCAAAGGCTTGAAAGGCTTTCTTTTGTTGATTTTGCGCTCATTTTTAAATGACAAAAGGTGCAAGTGATTTCACCAAGAGATCAAGTTGTTACCATATTGCGGCAAGCCATTGCAGATAGGGAGACCTCTTCAAGATTGGGTGCTCTTTCATGTTTCCCATTCATCTCCTTGTTGGATATGCTCCACATCACGAGTGAGAGTTTTAGATCCTAGGTTGTTATTTTGACCCCCTTTGGCAAGTCATGTTGCTCTCTTTTGTGGCTCATGTTGGTGCATTTGCACTTTGGTGTGTTGTCTCCTGGTAGGACATTGGTCCTCTCTCATTTTGTACCTCCTTTATCCCTTTGGGTTGGGTGATTGTTCTTTATTTAAGTTTGGCAAGGGTTTCACCCATTTCATTCCTTTAAAACCAACTTCAGCAAATAGCTCTACTGTAGGCTTTGAGATATTGCACACCAATTGAGGTTGTCCATATTGTTTTGGAGAATAGTGTTTACTATAATACTGACGTTGACTCTTGGAGATTAATGTTTATTGTATGATCTATCCTTGGTACACATGAGAGCCTGATGATTGTGTTGACACCGACATTGTGTGATCTATGCTTGGTAC
>Ga0209208_10001672_pt1 | contig 31498 bp, 11 predicted proteins | sample S1TSphfallax_3_FD_187694 | JGI IMG/M metagenome (GOLD analysis project Ga0209208, IMG submission 187694) | Host-associated microbial communities from peat moss isolated from Minnesota, USA - S1T2_Fd - Sphagnum fallax MG (SPAdes) (version 2) | ecosystem: Host-associated > Plants > Peat moss >...
AGACAGTATGTATGTTCAATGAGTTGAGTATCTCTTGCCCCCTGGAGTTAACGTGCAACTTTACACTTGTCCCATATTAGGTCAATTTCTTTAAAAACATACCAGAAATTTTCTAGTGTGTTTCGAAAGGTTTGGTTTTCTCTGTTTGGTCGTTTTGGTTTTTCTTTTGCGTGTTTACATTTGCTTCAACATGCCTTGTACTTTTTGGGGATGGATTTTCATCCTTGTTTGTATACATGGTTTTTCTCTGTTTGTAGGTAACCATATTAGTGCAATCATTCAGTCACCTTTGCCTTCCAAAAGCAAAACACTCCCCTCTAATTTTTATTTTTAAAAAAAATTCTGTGGCACATGGTGGGGATCACAAGAAACATTCTTTAAAAAAATTCTGGTAGGTTTTTACATCAAGTAATGCCCTTGGAGCAAGGTGTTCCCAAAGTAAGCCCCATCTGAGGCAACTTATGCACTTACTTTGGAAACACCCCGGGCTGAGAGTGTTACAATACACTTCAAGCCCAACGAATAGGATCCCATTGTTTGCACCAATAGGGAACAACATGTGTCTTTTACTGGTGAATTTATGCCAAAAAGAAAATTTGAAAATTTGAAAATGAAGTCATCTTTGAAGGTTTCAAGTTCCAATCACCAAAAGTGCTAGATTCCTATGTTTGGTTTTCAGTATGTAACCATAAATATAGAAAGATGACTAAAATTGTGTGTTTTATATCCTAGTTTACATAGCCCAATCTGGCTAATTTTCCTTAGGGATGGATGTTTGTAAATTTTTTGCATCTTGCTATGGATGATTGCCACTTTGGCTGCATTTTTAAAAAAAACCTTAAAATCTCACTAGGTGACACATGTAAAAACTAGTGTTGGGCAGGTACCCGTCTTGGTGGGTAGGAACTAAGAACCACCAGTTGCAATTAGCAAGAACTGGATCCAGATTGGGTGTGATTTTAGAATCAGAACTGAATTCTATGTTTTTAATAACTGGACTTGGAACCGGGTGCACCACTACTGGGCCCAGGATACATTTGTTTAAAATATAAAAGAAAGGGTTAGGTAGACCTGAGGTGGTTCCAGTTCTGGGTGAGCAAGATCGGCACTGGGACTCCTCATTTTTAGAACTGGTTTGCTGGTTCCATTTTACTGTATATGTGGAAATAGAGAAAAATCCGAGTACACACATATATATAAACAAGGATGGAAATCCATTCACAATAAGTACAAGGCATGTGGAAGCAAATGTAAATACAGGAGAGGAAAACCAAAACAATCAAAACAGTAGTAATGAAGTTGAAGACCTCATGCTAAACGAAATGGGAACTGCGACAGTTCTCATTTATTTTCAGAACCAGAGGTTCTTCAAAAAGTATATAACAGCCCAACACTCTTCAAAAAACGCCAATAACAAGCAAAAACGTAATGGGTCTCCATCTCCAAACGATTATTGGTGTTTGCAATGATTTGAAGCTACTCTATAAGGACCGTTCTCTCCAGTCTCGTCATTGCTATTCTTGATACCAGTGCAGCGACGACAACATACTCCAAGTCCTGAGTCCGTCCGTATTCCGATTCTCGCCATGTACATTGTACTTGATTGCTAAATGAGCAAGAAGCACCTAGCTAGCCAACTTCTTAGAGTCATGGGCAGTCCTTCCGAATCTCGCCATGTACATTGTTGATTGCTAAATGAGAAGAAGCGCCTAGCTAGCCAACTTCTTAGAGTCATGGGTAGTCTGTATTTGGCTGCATGAAGCAATAAAAGCACCGGCACTTACCAAATGCTGGACAGCACTTATCATCTTTTGTGGTTCGATGACCATGTCAACACTTGCTGTCGAATGCATGTCCAATAATCCACATCCTACAAAAGCTCCCCTCCCTACAGGTGCCCACAAACTTCCAAGCTAAATTAAGTGTCTCACCAGCAAGGAATGTCAGCGATGGACAGAGTCGTGACAAAACTGTTGAACTTTGAGGATAGTCACTGGTCCCTCCTGAATCGACTCTCTCTCTCTCTTACTATGTACCCACAAGTCATGCCCCTGCCATCTAGGCCAGAAATGGCTATGAACACAGCCAGGTAAAGAGAAATTTTGGGTAGTCAATTGAGGTGAGACAATATGCACCCAAGAGGCCCAGTTTCTTTTTCTTTTGCGAGGAGGGGGTGGATGGGGGTTTTTGAAATTTTTTGTTACCAATGTGTTCCATAATGTTCCTATCAAGTTGCCACTGGTTGTTAAATTTGTTCTCAATAGCACCACACTCATCCCTAAAGTTCTTTTCTCCTAAAGTTCTACTTTGTAACCTATATGAGTAGCCCAAAGGAGAAGATTACAATAAACCTATTTTGACAGTGCTCAGAGGTTTGACTACTTTTTGTGATAGGCCAATCAAAGGCACCCATCACAAAGAAAGGAATTTCGAGGGCCCAACAACTAATCTATCTATTAAGGAAGGTTGTTTGTTTTGCTTGTTTGTTAGGTTGAGATCTCCTAAACCATAGTGCCTTTGGCTAAGGTCTTTGTACCTTTGGAAAGAACTCGATGAGTAAGGGTGCATTGAAGTGGTTTTGCAAAGGTTTTAATTCAGTGTTTGGTGGTTATCAAATACGGTTTCAAACTCTCATTGGTTATATATTCAGGTACATATTCCCATACCCAACAGGATGAAAAAGGTAGATAATTGGGGGTTTAAGGAACTTCCGATTCTAAACATTACAAAGAACCTTGAGCATCAAAAAATCTGAAGTGCAAAATTCCTATCGATGTGGTTGAACCCCACTTAGGGTGGTAAAAAATTTAGTTTGGTTTTTTAGGTTTTTGTAATTGCATTGTGATGCCACAACTCTTTTCTTTTCTTGTGGGCAATGTACACCCTTATGGACATTGGAGCTTGCATTGCATATTGAAAGATAGTGATGTAACAAAATCATTTGTTTAATAATAATTAATAGGTATGATATATGATGCATTGTTTCACTCTATTTGATTTTCAAAGCTTATTGTTGTAGTTTGTTTCTAATTTGTAGCTTGAAATTTGCAAAGAGAAGAAAGGCACAAATTTTTTGCATTACAATTCAATTCAAGCTTTCACCATTCAATCTTGTAAATAGTTGACATGTGTTGAAAGATCAAGATGGATCCTAATGAACATTGTTTTGATAATTTGTTTATTGCTCCATCAAAGGTAAGAAAGACTTGCAAGATTTTGACTAAGGCATGATTGCACAAAAGGGGAACAAATTTTTTTGGTTGCAAGACCATTGTTGACACACAAGAATCACTATGGGAATCAAGGTCATTTTGGGGCATTACTTCCATTGTGAGAAAGTGGAACTCCTAAACCTAATGTACATGTTTTAATAAACCGTCTCAAAGTCTTGCATCAAACAACTAAGTTCATGGGCATTTTTTTGTGTGAATAATGATAATTTGTAGACCTTATCAATGTTTAAGTCATTTGATGCATTGTTTTTTACAATGATACAATCAATCTTACAATTCTTGTTCAAAAAGCCAAGTGTTACCAAGATCATTTATTATAAAGTTAATATCACCATGAATAAACATCTAGATGTTGAGCGGTAACATTGTTCACAAATTGTCTGAAGAAATGAATATTTCAACAAGAGGCCCCTTGGAAAGGTAACATGCTAAAAAAAGGCTTTAAATCAATCCAAGCACAATTTTTAATTTTATGGTTGTGTAGATCCTTTTAAGAAGGATCATGATCAACTACCGATTTACATGGTGGAAAATGTATGGTTACACCAAATGGGACTATGCTTATGTCCTTATCTTGTTTTTCCCTCCATGAAAGTGCTCGTGGATGACATGTTGCCCAATTTGGTTGAAAAGATCAAAAATTTGTATGTCTTATTTAGCTACTTTGTCAAATTTTATCATTAATAGCAATGTTTGATCTTTGGATGTCAAAAGGTGCCTATGATATCTTTTCACTTTTCATGAATTTTATTGGTGTCAATTGGAAGCCCAAACATGTTATGATAACTACAAAAAGAAATAGTCAAGTAATGGCACTCAAGCTTCAAGCCTTATTGGACAAATATGATTTAAGGAAGAAGATTTTGGCATATGTGAAAAACAAAGGTGTTAATTTGGGTGCATTGACCACAATTTTGAAATGTGTAATCAATTGTGAAAACTTTGGGGGTTGAAAAACCTTTATAAGGCACTTGTTTTGGGCATGCAATTTGTTGAAAGCTTGCCATTATGGCACCATAGATGACAAAGTTGGCTTTCGTGATGTATCAAATCAACCTAGGTTCATTTCCAAAACTACATATCATGCCAAAAAAATCCAACAAAAGGCATTTAAAAAGGACAAAGGCATGTTTAGATGTAGGCCTACAACCATGGATATAGAACACATTGATGAACATTGTGTGATATATATATTTTTTCTTTTTTTCTTGAATTAATTATAAAATTAACTATTAATTTGCTAAAAATTTATGATTGAAGTTAATGTGAAAGCAAGCCTAAAGTAAGCTTGTAATCCAAATGTAAACATTATAGTTTAAAAACTACTAGTAATTATTTTTTACAAATTTTTTGCCAACTTCATGAAACATTCATAATATGCTTTCATTTGCTCCATTTTATTATGTTCAAATGTTTTCAAAGTTAAGTATATTTGTTCATTATTCTTCATTATTTGAAAACATTTATAAAGCCCATGTTTCAATTCAATGAACATACACTTTAGATGTTTTCTTGAAAAAAATTAACACCATTTAAAAATTGTGTCCTTTAATGTGAACACAAACAAATTCATAATATCCTCATCCTTTGCCTCCCTATTCACGTTAATTGTAGTTTTGAACATTCATACGTGTGCATCAAGATCAATGTCTTTGACATAAGGAGGATATGGAAATTTCTTTTTGGAATATTGAATCTTAAGATTTTTTAGTGGAGTGGTTTTCGCTATAGGTGGTACCCAATGAAATAAAGGCACAATCCCATATTTACATTAAGGAAATCACTATTCCATGTGACAAGGTTAGTGGACTAATTCCCACTCCAAGTGTTTTAAATGTTTATAGTAGGCCCTACTCCACTCCGTATTGACAATGAAAGAATGTATAAATAGGCCATTAGTATTATGGGCAAAAAGGTTGATAATTAGGATCTTTCAACAACTTTTTTATGTACATCTCCAAAAATATTAGCTTTTCCAAAATTGAAATCAAACAATTGACCAAATCTTGTTCAACCTACAACTCTTACAAGTGCTCCACCTCATGTTAAGCTAATACTTCAATTAAAACACCTTTAAATAATATCACATTTCTAAATCTCTTGGTTTGAATGTTCCAAATGGCATGGGTAGGTTGAATTGCTCCCACACATGGTATAACAATACTTGCATGTGGTCCATAACTAATCTTATTCAAACAAATTCAAATGAAACCAAAATCTAATGATGCACTCCAAATATTGTAGCAAGCACCACATACTTTAAAGACAAGTTCATCATGGGCAAGTAGTTGTAATGATACTCTAGTCTCACCTATTGATGCATGTACCATCTTCTTTTGCCAAAGATCCATTATCAACACATGGTTGGTGAATCGATCCATCATACCATTTAGAATCATCAATGGAAATTCCTCATGAATGAATGGATAGGTTCTTGTTTGATGTCCTCTTTCTTGACAAAAAGTACATTGTTCCAAATTGAAAACCTACCTAACTTCCAAGTAATTTTGATACAAATACCATTCTAGGCATTCGATGCAAAATCTGCAAATTATTATAACATGTCCTAGAAGTTGTCTATGTTGTTTCTATAATGATTAATCCAACTACAAGCAATTCCATTTTTTATGCATGTGATTAAATGTTTAAGTCTCATTTGTGGTTATGTAACAAACACCACCAACTAAACAATTAGGCATCTTTTTATGTTCAACATATGAACTTTTAAATCTTGTTCATGCCCCTCCTTGTCATGTGCTACATACCATCACACAAGTTGAGTTCTAATTTAAAACTAATATGGCATTGGTTACAACTAAACACAATTATGGTTTCTTGTCATTTTTTTATTACAACCTTTTTGGAATTATTTCTAAACCCACATGTACCAAACATGTTAATGAGAAATTTGATATAATTGATTGTGTAACCAGTTGCTACCATTCTCTTTCTGTGATGATTCAAACCATTGAAACACAAATTCAAAAGCATCTTCAATGTTCCTCTAATACACATTCCCCCTCTTGACCTCTTTAACTTCAAAAGAATCTTGTTAACATCAATGTAATACTTGAACACCTCTAATTATGCATCCTACCATTCCTCACCTATTACAAAAAAAAAAAAACCTTGTACCTTGTAGGTTTTTTCTTTATTCTTAGTATTACAAGGCTCACATAATGAACATTGCTCAAAATGTTTATAACCTTTCTTCTATGAACATCTATTTGCATTTCATCTTATTCCTATTCTTTTCTATCACGTATTTGATCCAATTGTCTTTGTAAACTCCTAATCACCATTTTCAACATATTGACACCAAATTCTTAGAATCACTTATTTTAATTTTTTCAAACATGTATCCTTATAATATTTCCTATCACAAATCCAAAGCATTAATCCATTAAACTTATTCACATATTTATTAATCAATACATCTGTTGATTCCTAATTACTTACCAACATCAACCCAACTTATAATTAACTACTAAATTTCATCATCAACACATGCACAACCAAGAAAACATGAATGAAATTACAAAATACCAAATCGAATTTCCCAAATTCATCCTAGGGATGGTTGCCAACTGGCAAATAATATTTCTTAATTATTGGTCAAGTTTTTAAATTAGGTTTACAAAAGTTCTTGCAATTACATATCTACATGCAAATTGACCACACATTTATAGTCTGTATGGATGTGTTTTTCATCCAGGTACTCATTGATATAGTTTAAATACTACAAATAATTATGTAGTTTACAAACAATTCCTTCATGAAATCCTTCAAAATAATAATATCCATGCAAACAAAAGGTGAGAGAACATGTTCCACAAGTTCCCACCAAGACCCCAATATAAAAATAATAACTCATTAGTTATTAATTAAACTACGCATTGTTTATGCACAACCTATCTTTATATCCCCTTAATAGCTAGGGTTTGAGATTTTTTGGCTTTGGTGTTCCCATAAGGTTCCTTAATAGTTCCCAATGATGTTTTGATTGCATTCCCCAAGTTTTGATTTGCCTTGAGTTGTCTTCAATAGTACCACATTTCATCCCATATCCTTTGTTTTAAATTCATTATTACAAAAGTTCAACTATGCAATACACCCAACATTGAGTGGCCGTTTCTATGTAAATTGGATGAAATGATGAAGGGGGAAAGAAGGTGGAAAGAGCTTTAAGTCCTTGGAGAGAACCCTTCCATATGAAATACAAAGGATGATGTTACATCCCCATCAATAGCATAAATAAAATCTCTATGAAGTCAAGTGATGAGGATTGGACTTTAGAAAAGGTCTTATTTCACCCTTCAATCCATTATTTCTTATTTTTATAAAGGTCATGTACATGAAATATTGCATTCTTGTTTCTCCCATTAAAAAATGTTGATCAAAGTTGTTTCACATTATACACAAATAAACATTGTTTCATTTCTTAGGTCAATTGAACCATGAACACATTATGAAAATGACTATTAATTAGTATTCATTGTCTAGCAATACCAATTCCAGGGTTAGATGCATGAGAAGATTTGGACACACCGTATTACATGGATTGATGTATGTCAAACAGTAAATTTTGACATGCTTATTGTTTTCAAGGCATCATGAAAGGTTTGAAGGTGATTAGTTGTGGTTATTGAGGAAGTAATTAGTTTATCTTTACAAATCTCAAACACTATTATGGAAAATAGTAATACATAATTGTCCATTTTCAAAATGGTAATATTTGCACAATGTGACTAAATTCACCAAAAGTGAAAATGCCATTTGGGTCAACTTACTACCATTACAAAGAATCATGTCCATTCCAACCCATGAGTTTGCAACTTGTGTCCAAATCAACCATTTTTGCAACTTTAGATGTGAATGTCCTTTGTGGCGTTTGTTAAAGCCAACTTGTAATCACATAAACAATTACAAAATGATTTGTAATTGCATATGCAATTTAGACTTGTGACTAATGTTGAATTAAATGAAAATGAAGATGAAAAATACATATATATCATCCATTTTTAATGGCATCCAAAAATAGATGAAAATGTAGTTATTTCTATGACTTAGAGGTCACAAATCATTGGACACCACGTGGCATATTCTTAACTTGATTTGTGACTATAAATCCTAATTGCAAATGTACATTTGATTAAATGTGGGAAAAAAAAAATTGCCAATGGAATTGTTAGATTTAATGGTTTACTTTTCTTCCCTTAATTGTTTTCAATGAACTAACAATTAAAATTGTAGTGAGCTTTGGTGGGTTTATGAAATTTTAGAGGATACATGGCAGTTCATGGTAGAAATGAACCATTCTGAAATTTTTAACATTATGAGGTTTTTCATAATGTGTAGTTTGGTGTGAAAAATACACATTTATCATCCATTTATTAAGGCATTCATTGATGGATGAACACATAGTTGTTGAATATATACAAATATCATTCACATTCATTATAACATGAAATTCATGTGATTTTTGTAAAAAATTATGAAAACCAGATTTTGGACAAAATTTGCACAAACCTATGAAGCCTGGTAAGTTTGTGATGAGGAAGCAAATAATAAATAAATTTACATAATAAGGAATATGTATGTGGCTAAGTAGTAGGTATTTTATCATGTTGATATGTCATAAGGTTTTTTAATTAGGAATAATTAATTAGGTACATTAGGTAATGGGTACTACTTATTAGGTAATATGTAGTTGGTTAATCAATAGTAGGTATTTTATTGTGTTGAATGAAATAATGTTATGCTTAATTAATAATTAAGTTAAGTAATTGATCAATTATTAAGTTGTAAACTAGTACGTAATAAACAATATGTTTATGGGTTAAGTTGATATGTATTTTTATTTAATTAAATAGGCTATGAAATTTATTTATTAAATAGGTTAAGGTTTTGGTAGTAGGTGTAATTAATTAATTAAGTAAGATATCATTACAATCAATCTATTAAATTGACAATGAGTAGGATAGGTAGTAGGTAGCATATATGTGTGTTAAGTAATAAGTAATAGGGGAAATTAATATGTGATAATGTTTTTTGATCAATTAATTACAAGATTAGGTAGGCAATGTAATTTATTTATTGAAGGCATTAAGTAATATGTAGTAGAAATAATTTATGATCCATTTATAAACATTATATAGTGAATAAGTTATATATCACACATCTAAATTACATTTTGTTGGTACAATTATGATCTATAAACAAAATTGTATAACAAAATTTTCTTAAATCAAATATAGATTTGAGATGTGAAAATATATAAATTATTTTTACATAAAATTTTGATCATAATTATAAGTAAAACTTAAGATATTATATGGTATTAACCAATATTTTAAATTTGAAATTGATTATTTAAATTAATCTTTTACATAGAAAATAATATGGCTAATATAAGAGCTTTTATTATAATTTATTATGATTCATTTATAAATGTTATATGTGAATAAATAATAGATCACACATTTAAATTATATAATATAATTTCTAGAATTAAATGAAGCTTTAAAATATGATATATATATACACTGTTGTATTATCCATTTATAAATCATGTGCTTGAATTCATTTTTCCAACAAACAATCATTGAAATGGTATTCAATAATAAACTTCAAAAAATATATTTTGAAATCAATTTATATTTTTTAAAGGAAAAAATATAGTTGTGTACATTTAATTGAAAAAAAATTAAGAATAGACTTTAATCTTGTCATTTGGACAAAATTTTAATAAGATTTCAAATATCAAAAATGATGTTTTGTGTAACGTTTAAGTGAAGTACAATTCATAGAATGCACATTACTATTTTGTCATAACAAGTGGGGTGCCTTGGTGGTGAAATAGTTGATTTTCATCCTTGGAGTTCAAGGATCAATTCACACAAATGACATGGGTTGTGGTCAACATGGGATGATGACCAAATATTTGTTAATTACATAATCAACTTAGGTTAGGTGCTTAACAACTTAAACTAATTTTAAAACTATAGCATAGGTATGACACATCTCAACATGGTATAATTTGAAATGAATGAAATTGCTAACCATATATTAAATATATATAAATAATGTGACTACATTGATTAGTCATAAAATCAGTCACAAAATGATGATGCCACATAAATTGGTTTGGATGGATGAAAAGTTCATGTAAGTTGCATATTCATGTGATTACCATTGTGATTTGGTGCCACATATTGTCTTTTGCAATTAAAATTTTATGCAACTGAGCCATGTGGTAATTACAATTTAAAATTAATTGTTAATCCAATCATTGACTTGTAAATTCCTTGTAGCATATGTATAAACAAATGTTACCATTACAATTATTAGTGAGTCTCAAAGGTTATAAGATATGGCTTACCTATGGTTCCAATTTGATGATGTTATTTTGGCGTTTGAATGCAAGTCACCCATTCAATAATTTTAAGGCTTTTGAAAGGAATATTGTAACTTGATGATAATTATAACTGGGAACCAACTTGTGGTGGCCAATGTTGGAGACTTATATTAATGTATTATGTCCCACCATGGTAAGGTGTTTGTAAACTCTAATTACATTTTTTTTTTTAAACATAATTAAATAATTGCAACAGTGCTTGGAATTTTGAGAACCCCAATCCTATTTTTCTTAATGAACATTCACACATTATGTGCATGTAGTTGTAGAGAGTGGTTTTGTTGTGGTTTCTTTGCACATCTTGAAGGATCATAAATTCTTTTATGAATTATGTGGAAAATTATAAACATTCGAGTCGTTTTTATATCACAAGCTTGACCAAAAAGTTGAAAGAAGAAGGATTTTGTTTTATGGGGGTTTTGTACATGTTGATTGGTTATTTGAATGGTATGTACTATTTTTATACCAATTTGAAGGTTTTTTTGTTCATTTATGGTAGCTTTTTATTGATCTCTTGGACATATAGTGACCACGATTGATTTTGACATCAATCCAATACTCATAGAAATTTCAAATTTCATGTTTTCAAATGGTCAATTTTTTTCTTTAAATATACGTTTTTTTTATTAACTATTTAAATTAGGAAATTTTTGATTACAAATTGTGTTAAATTCAAATATCAAACCTATTTGCTACATGAGAAGTAAATAGTCACATGTTTCCTTAATGACAAACAAATGCATGCCAATATTTTCCTAATTTAAAAAGTTTCAAACAAAATATGGTTAAAGGCCTTCAAGTTTTAGTATAAGGCAATGATAAACTTTCATTTAGTAAAAATGAACCCCAATTTGTCCTAGAGTTCTTAAAAACAATTGATAATGTGACAAATTGTGCTTATTTGAAAATGTTTTCTCATTGTGAAAGTTATGACTTGATAGGCCAAGTTTTAATACTTAAATTATGAATATCAAGGACAAGATGGGAAGTAATAGGAGAACATTTTGGCTAAATCTATGAACTTCTTGTTTAAAATGATGTTCATTCTTCCATGTTCACAACTTTTGTCAAATATCAATGCTTGTGGTGGAGTGTATTTAGTATGAAAGGAACTTGGGACATTCAATCTTTATATGAAAGCTTATCAAATCTACAATATTCATTTTTACAACATTCCATTTTGAGTGATTACTCCAATTTTAAAAATTGGTGTTTTCTATAATTTTAGTAGCATTATTTACAATATTCTATGGAAAAATATTCAAAAATATTATAACTTCAGTGGAAGTTTGATTTGTTATAGGGAATTTTTCGTATTAGTTATCAGTAGTACAAAAGTGGGTGTAATTCATTAACCTAAATCACTATGGGACCTTAATAGTGAAATAAGTTCATTGCACTTTAATGATTTCACTTTGGTTAAAGTTATTTCATTATAATATCACTATGTAAACCTAGTGTTTCAATAGTAGTTCATATAATTCACTATTATAATTTATTATGGTAAATAATTTTATTTTTATTTATTTTAAAAATACCCCATGTTATTTTATAATATACCATGTATAATTTTAAGCTATATTAATTATTTTAATTTATATCATAAATTATTATAAGTTATTATAGGCTATTATAAATTATTATACCCTAAATTATTATACGTTATTTTACTTTAAGGTATCTTAGTTAACTTATCATAGGCTTTTTATTTTAAATTAAATTATTCAACTAACCTTAGTCTATAATTTAGGGTTATTTTATTTTAAGTTAATATATGTTATTTCAAGTTATACTTTAAGTTATTCAAGGTCATTCTATTTTAAATATAATAATTCAAATTAATCTAAAACAAAATATAATGACGTAAGGTGAAATAACCTAAAATATCTAGTAATAATTTATGAAAAATAATTTAAAATAGCCCACAATAAAAAAAACTAATAATAACCTATGATAATATAATCTATAATATCCAACAATAGCTTATAATAAAATATCCACCAATAGCCATTAATATCCTATGGTAATTTAACCTAAAATAACCACCGATAACCACTAATAAAATGACTATTAATTGTCATTAATATAATAACCACCAATAGCCATTAATATCCTATGGTAATTTAACCTAAAATAACCACCAATAACCACTAATAAAATAATTATTAATTGTCATTAATATAATAACCACCAATAACCATTAATATAATAGCCAATAATAACCCACAATATCCACCAATAAAATAACCACCAATAACCACTAATAAAATAATTATTAATTGTCATTAATATAATAACCACCAATAACCATTAATATAATAGCCAATAATAACCCACAATAGCCACCAATAAAATAACCACCAATAACCACAAATAACCTATGGTAATATAGCCTAAAATAACCAATAATAACAAAACGTGAAATAACTTTCAATAGTCAAAAGTAACCAACAATAACTTCACAACCAAAAATAACTTAAGATGAAATAACTTAAAATAGCCAAAAATAACTTATAATAGTCATAAATGACTTAAAGTGAAATAACTTTAAATAATAAAAACTAACTTAGAATAATTAAAAGTAACTTAGGGTGAAATAGCTAAAAATAACCAAAAATAGTTGAAAATAACCATAAATAACCATAGGGGTGTTTACCTCCATTTTAGAGGTCAAGGGATCAAACCTCACAAGTGATGTGTTTGTGGTCAACAATGGTATGTTCACCGAATAGTTTCCTATATAGTTTTTAAAAGTAAGTGCCTATTTTAAGTTGAATATATGGCCTATGTATTTAAGCTAGGTTTTTAACCCAACATAGATAATGACATGTGTCAATAATTCATAGGCTGAAAATCTTGAAATTATCAATAATATTAAATAATTAATATTTAATTGATTTCCATGTTATCTAATTAATTAACTAACAAGTGAAATGGTTTGATAAATTTGTATTTCACTTGAAAGTAACCTTGTTTCATTAAGTACTAGTGGACCAATTCATTGTTTGTAATAACTAGTCCCCATTCATTGGGGGGTTGACTAGTTTTACCATGGTAAAAATGTTCAAATTCACTCAAAATCTAGTGAAACCTAAGTGAACTTGGATGCATTTTGCTGTAGGGTATTTAGGTGGTTGAAACACATTCACTTGACAAATGTCTTACATCATTATTTAAGTTAGGGAATTTGTTCATGAATGCAAATTGTGATTTGAATATTTGTGATTTTGGACTAGTTCACATTACATTAGAAACAAACTTCATGATTAATTATGTTGTTAGTTGTTGGTATTAAGCACTTGAATTGATCCTTGACTATTGCAATTGATGTATGGCCAATTGGGTGCATATTCATGGAGCTATTCAATTGAGAACCTTTATTCCCAAGGAGAGATTATATGTGCAACAACTTCATTTCATCACACAAGTAAGGAAGATAACATTTTCTTCATCTAATTGGTGGTTGCAATGATTATTAAATATGTATTACAACTATAGTTGTAAAATTATTAGTTTTTGTAAAATTGCAATGAATTTTTAAACAAGATTTGTATTCTTCATTTAAACATTTGAAAGTGTGTTATAATTTTTTTGGTCATTCTACTCATATGCGAAAACTTTGAGGAGGGCATGTTTTGTTAAGTAGTGTTAAGGTTTTCAATCAACTTGGTCAGGACACCCAACATATATATGTTCACGAAAATCCATAATTGATGAATTCTTGATTGATTATAATTAGGAAAGTCTTTTACATGGTGGTTTTAGTTGATAGGTTCCTTTGATTTGAAGATGGGGACCTAGATTTTTGCAAAGTGATAATGTAAGATGCTACATTTGGTAGTTACCACAATTTCCAAAACAACCTTTAGTTCAAAAGTTTTCAAATTTTTGACTTGATGTTATTGACCTTATTGAACACATTATGAAACGACAACATTATTTTTTTTAATTACAACATTTTATCTTGTTGGGACATTCATGGACATTGGTTTCATTAAATTGATTTTATTGTGGCAAGTTTGTTATTATAACATTCATGTATGGTGTGTATAATTGGCAAGTTACACCAATTTTAAATTATTAGAAAATTGGTTGTAATATACTAAGAGCAACTTTGGTTATCATTCATCAAATTAACATGAATTTAATGGAGGGGTGATAATTGAAATAATAGAAAATGCATGTTTTTCAAGTAAATATTTTTCATGTTTAGGATTATTAATAATACTATGTAAAAAAAACAAAATCTAATAAATCAATATTTTGTTAAACTTTTGTTCGAAATGATGACATGCCTATGGAAATTCATCACTACAAAAAATCATGATTTTTCAAAAGGTTCAACTTGACTAAAATGTTCGCATTGACCAAAAGCTTGTTCATTTTGACTAAAAACATGGGGCATGAAAGACACATGGTTCTTTTGGTTGGTTATTTTAACTAACATGACCATTTTGACCAAGTGTTAAGTTGTACATTTAGTTAAGAAAGGCAAATTTTTTTAATGGTCCATCAAGATGCCCATGGTTTAGTCAAATTGGCCATACTGAATGGCCATATTTAGTCAAATTGGCCATTATTAATTTGATTAGCTAGCCTACTTGCTATGTTTTTTCGACTACATACCTACCTACCTACCCACCTATGTTCTATTTACCTACTTACATATTTACTTACTATCTAACTACCTATTATTATCTACTAAAGTTGCCTATTTATCTACCTACCTACTTATCTATTTATCTATCTACCTACTTATTATCTACCTACATACCTACCTATAGTTTATATAAGTAGGTATGTACATTTAAAAACATAGGTAGGTAGGCACATGTACCTACCTATCTACTTAGTTATTTGCCTACTAATCTATTTATGAAAAAAATTGAAGTTCAAATGTTGTTATACACATTGATAAAATTTTTTATGGAAGTTTAAACTTAAACAAACATGTTAAATGCATTTGGTATCATATTGCTTTAAAAAATGGCAGGGTGGTTTGATGGCCAAGACATTGGTGTGAAGCCAAAGAGACTAAGGTTTAATCCCCTTTACCAACATATATTATGTGGAATATGTATATTTGTAAATATATGTTTACATACATGTAAATGTATAGTGCTTAGGTTGGTTGTGGATAGGTAGGTAAGAGGCCGTGGTGGGTAGAGAGGTAATGGGTGGGTGGGTACATAGGTAAGTTCTTTTTTTTAAATTATTTACATTTTTCTATTTACAAATTGAGCTATTTTTTAAATTAAAATTTTCTAGTTGCCCATTTTTAAAATCTAATTTGACTAATCTAAAAGACCATTTTATGGTTGGTCAAAAAAATCACCAATTAAGTTGAACATGTTCAAACCGACTTATATAATATGACTAAGTGATCAAATTGACCAAATGTCAAAATGATTGGTTTTTGGTTTAATTTTCCAATCAAATAAACCATGATTTCTTGTAGTGTCTATTATTAGAGGCAAAGGTGGTGGTAGTTGGAGGCTATAATATGCAACCACCTCCCCATCTATAAGGTCATGACATTAGGGTGCACATGTATTCAAAGGAGCCCAAAACCATATTAAAAAATAATGAAAACTATAAACTTATTTACATTTTTTTTTTCACATTTAAAAGTTGTGTTAATCATTCCAAATAGTGTTAAATGACTAATATGAATGTTGAGGAATTCGAATTTAAAAAAATTTAATTTAATTTTAGGTTTAGGTTTAGGTTTTAGTAAATGATTTTTTAACTTGAATAATATAGTACTAGAAATCTTGTTTTTGCAACCATCAATTTTGTGACTACATGCAACCATTTGTCAGTTGTGATTATTCTTGTAATTCCTAACTACTTTTAAGTTATTTACAACTTTCTTGAAATTATAGTATGACTATTGCAAGCCTTATCCTTTCATGTGATTGATTTATATATGTATTTTCATCCAAAAATAGGGTAATATATCCCATTAGTTGCATTGTAAAAGTTAATTACAAATAATTTGACATAATTCTATTAATAACATATTAAGGGTATATCTCTAATGGTATATTTCATATGCATTAATGGTATATTATGAATAATGGTTTAGGTATTAAGTTATATTAACATTCTATGTATATCAAACTTGTATTAAAGGTATAGTCGTAGTTAAACTTAAGGTGTCACATTTTAGAAAAAAATTAGTCAAAATTTAACCAAGTTTTAAAGTTTTATTTTAACTTACTTAAGTTTTAATTCAACCAATGTTTAGTTAAATTATTTAGTTTCACCAAATTTTAGCCAAAATCTAGTCTAACCAATGTTTAACCAAATTGTAGTTTAGCCAAGGTTTAACCTAGGTCACATGTGCCATATTTGGCATAGGCATAAATGTTATGTGGGCTTAGCTTAAGTGTGATGTAAATTGCTTTAATTAATAAGCTAGGTTAATTAATAAATAATAAGTTAAGCTATGTATTAATTGAACTTAGGTAGTATTTTGATTTAATTAGGTTAATTATATATATGTATATGTTAATTAGGTCGGCATGTTAAAAAATGTAAATCAACGGATTAAATAAGTAGTTATTTTAGGTTTATTCTATTATAATTTGGGATCATATGGTGTAAAATAGATACAAAAAATATGGGATAAACTTAAATCTATTTGCAACCTAATTGTATATTACTTTGAATTTCTTTTCACATGACATCATGTGGTAAAATGTGAGTGGTCCATGTGGAACAATTGTAAACCATTTAATTTGGATGGATGAAATAAAAAGGTTATTTAAATTTCAGAATTTAAATTTTCATATGCCTTTACACATGGTAATGTGTAATTGGCAATATGATAGCTACAAATAGTGGTAAATAATTACATGGTTAGACGATGGAATTTACATTTGAGAATATATTTCATCCATGGGACATTTATTAATGTCATGTTTAGATCTAATTTGTGATTACATATTGAATACAACTTGATTTATGCAACTAATGGAAATTTTAATTGAGTTAATCCTTTATAATTGATTTATAATTGCAAATTGCAATTGCAAAAATAGGGTCTTCTTAATATTGATAATTGAATAAAAAATAGTCTATTTTACAAAGGATTAAAATAAAAAACATTCAATTAGAAAAAACTTGGTTGTAAAAAAAAAGATGATAATAGCCTACTACGTGCATTTAAAAAACACTCACAATTTAAAAGTTATGTAACAATCTTGAAATTTTAAAAAATTCATTTAGTATGTTTCAAATTTTCAAAAGTTTTTATATCACTAGGTGTAATGTACATGACATATAAAAGAAAGTTGTGACCTATGGTATTAGAAACTAAAACCTAAAGTAATTAGCATATTTTGATATGATTCAAAATTATGATAGTTTTTCAAAGCAACACATAAAATTTACACACTTAAAAAAATTCATATTTATTCGACAATATGTGATATATTGGGGCAACTATGTATGTTTCTAACAATAAGTTGCAAAAGATTTCATTCAAAAAGCTTTTCATATGAAAAAATGAAAAGGATTAAGAAAGGATTAACAATATTTTATTAAAGTTATAAAACAGTCCCATTGGCTCCTTTGAGCATATTTGCACGTATCATTTAAGTCTTTTGGTCTCATCAATAACATTTCATTTATGGAGTATATTTTGATTTCTAACCTTTTGAATTTCCTACCTATTATATAATTACTTGATTATTAGATTTATTTGGAACTTGAACTAATTTAAATCTTAAAAGTTGGATACAAGAGAAGAAATCGTGGGTTTTTTACTACCCAAATTCATTATGTTTTTAATGAAAAAGGTCAAAGTTCACTAATATGTAACTTGTATGGTTTTAATTAAAAGGATTGATTAATTAGGACTTTTTAATGAATTTTTTTTAGTTTTTTAAAATAGTGACATGTTGCATAAGATAATTTTTAATTGATTTTTTTTGACATGGATATTACAAAGTCCCAAAGTAATATGATGTGGATTGCAATCCAACAATCTTCATAAATGGGATTCAATTCAATATGAATCCAAGAGTGTTTTCATTAAGTTTATAGCAAAATTATTTTCATTATGTAAAACATATGTCCATTTTTTGAATAATTTAAAGTTTTTTGTTTTCCCCAAAGTGATTATTTTCCCCAATTTTTATTTATTTTTCACTTTTGTGATGTTACTCAATGGTCATCAGCCATAAACAATTTTAGCCACATTTAGTTATTAAAAAATTATGGAGTTGAAAATTTGTCTAAATCCTTCAATATTATGTTGACAAAACATTAACTCTACATTTGACAAAGTTTCATTGTTTTTGAAAGAAAACCCTTTGTTGATGTTTTCCTCTCCTTAAATTGCAAAAACTTGGCCACAAAGAAAAAACATTAATTAAGTAGTCAATATAGTCATTTTTTTGTCAAGATCATTATTTTTTAACAACATTAACCGCACAATAAAATAATTAATTAATTACACAACATATCACAACATATTATATAAATTTAAATAATAAAAATTACGTTTGTAGAAGTAAAAGAAATATAATTTGTTGCAAAATTTGGTATTAAATACTTGGATCCCCCCCCTCCCCATGGGAAGAATGCAAACAATGAAATTTTGCCAAAAATTAGAAATCACAAATATTTAGAAAGAATAATTTGAATAACTCCAATGTAAAACCCATAAATACTTCCAACATCGAACCTACTTTTATTTACATCAACATGAAGAAAAGATTTTTTAATTTAGTATTTGAAAAAACTTCAAGTTTAAAATTTTACACTAGGTTTTAGGACTTGTAACCAAAATATAGAAGGTTTTTATTAATTATCACCTTCATATATTATCTATACCAAAAAATAAATATAGCTTTTCACAAATAATTATTATTTGAACAACACCACAAGATTAATGATAATAATTCATTGATGTCCATGTCACCATTCATAATTAAAATTAGAATTTTAGTTGGAAGAATAATTTTTAAAACATTCTTTAATTATTTAGACATTATTTTGCAACAAAAAAAGTTTAATTTTTTTCAAATCATGGTAAAAATAAATAAATAGTAAAAATAACTCAATTTTTTAAATTAAAAGACAAATCTAACTAGGAATTGTATTTTTTGTACATCAAGAAAGAAAATGGGGAAATCATTTATTGATTACTTTTGTGGTTTTGTTGGTATGGCATCATGAATATTTGTAATTAAAAACTTGTTCATGATGCCGGGAAAAAACTAGGGGAGAAAGGTTTAAATGGGACTAGTCATTGCATGTATGAACATTTTGATTTAATCATTAATTTAAATATAAACATGAGACATGTTAGTTTTTTACGCATCCATTTCAAAACACTGTGTTGAATGCAAAATGTAATTAGTGAATAATGGCTTCAATGTGACAAAAGTGTATGGTTCATTTCATGTGGTACCATGCTAATAGTTGAAAAGATGTTAAAGAAAACATGAACCCATTATAATGCAATGTGTAAAAGAATAAAACCTATCTCATTTTTCACATAAAAAAATTGGAATTAATATAAAATAAAATATGGTCCAAATTATATTCATATGAACAATATAATGAATCATCATCATCATCATTGCCCTTTACCAGCCTAGCCCTTTCCATGCATGTAATGCATGTCAAGAGTGTTAGCTAGATGGTGCCACATGATCATTGGACCAAATGGACAAAAGCCACAAAGCTAACTTATGCCCGAGCTTATAGCTAACAAGACATGAGAGGCTATTGTCGAATGGGCATCAAGGTGCCTTTCTAGGTGGGTAGCTCCTTGATGCTAGCTTGCCATTGAGGCAGGTCCTAAACACGCTCATACCAACCCCCTTGTGCAGATGGTATGACAAATGCCTGAAGGTCCTTACACACTATGGAAACAAAGGACTAAGCAGGGTGGCCCCTGGAGTGTTTGGCACCACACAAACGTGAAAACAACGCCTGACTTGGGTACTTCTCCTCAAGCATCCTAGCCATATGCCCCCAGCCATAACAACCTTTTCTAGGCCAAAAGCCACCTCAGATGCTCAAGGCTATGGCGGCCAACAATGTCAACCCCTAAAATCCGCCTCAAGCAATTGTTGTACACAATTTCCAGCTTGTCCCTTTATGTTTACGTCAAAGGCCAAGTCTCTTTACCGTCGACAAAGTGCGGAACGATAAAAGAGTTAAAAACCTTCACCTTGGTTTGCACCGAGAGGTGGCAATTGCCCCACACATGGGACAACTGTGCAAAAGTGCCCAGCCCACATGCACGGTGAGCATCAACCTCCTCCTACAAGCTAGCTTGGGAATTGATGATGCATCCCAAATACTTGAAAGACTCCACCAGCTACAGAAAACCACTGCAGATGGGGGGGTCAACAAGCAACTAGGATGCACCTTTGCCCATTGACATGATCTTGGTCTTGGCAGCATTAATGCGCATGGCCATCTTAGACGCCCAGAAATCAACCACCCTCAACATCTCCACCAGTTTTCCCAACATCTGTGCTAAACAGAATCATGTCGTCTACATACAACAACACAACAATGGTGGCAAGAGATAAGGGCCCCAAAATAAGCGTGTACACCAACTCCCCTCCAAACTAGAATTCAACCTCCACCCCATAGTCTGGCAGTACCCTAAGGGCCTCCTTCACGATGAAGTCCAAGAATACATTAAAAAGCAAAGGGGCAGCCACATAACCTTACCGCACACCACTGGTGACGAGAAAGTTGCACCCTAAATGACCATCAAGTAGCACAATGGCATGTGTCCCTGAGTGCAGGTCCGCCAAGAGGATGATGATATGGGTAGGGACACCATAGGTGCAAAGAACCTGCCACGAACCATCCTGGTTGACATTGTCGTAAGCCTTGGTGAGGTCAATGAAGGTTAGTTGTAGTTGCAAGTTGGTGCTAGCCTACGCCCACCTTGAAAGATGGCGTACAACAAACATTACATCCATTGTACCCCTGCCACCATGAAAACCACACTTAGCTTCATGTAGCTGGTCGCCCACACATTACCCCAAGTGGTGCATCAATAACAATGCATAAACCTTGCCTAGGATACTTAGTAGACTGATTCCCCGATAATTGTTCGTGCCTTGGTGCGAGCCCTTGCCCTTGTATAGTGGGACTACCAAAGCGTTCTTCCACACTTCGAGGACCTTGCCACTGCGCCAAATAGCCAAGATGACCATGTGGAGCCAAACAACAAGGTCTAACCTTGCCTTCAATAGTGAGGCAATGATACCATTTGTCCCAGGAGCCGCTACATTGCGCAACGCAACAATGCATACAACCACCTCCTACAAAGAGGCTTCGTCATAGACCTCACCCTCAACCCGGGGAAGATTCAACCTCACAAACCAGGGTGTCTCGAAAATCCCGAGCCGACGAGGAGATGTCCCCCCACCCCCTAAAACCTTGGCAAAATGCTCCCCAAAACGTTACAGCATGGCCTATGAGCTATGAAGCAACACACCGAATTGGTGCAAGATGCACTACAAAGCACCCCAACTTGACGCCACACCAACCATGGACTTAACATGTTGAGCCCATTGCCTCAAGCAACTGGCCTGTTGTAAACGTTCAATAATTTTAGCCTACTTTCACACAAAAGTGTATGCATCAACAATAATTGCTTTCTTCACCCTCCCATTAGCCTCCCTATAAGCTAAGCATAGCTCAACAAATTGAGGGCGACCCAACAAAGCACAATGAGCCCGGTGTTTGTGAACAAATAGGGACAATGTTACCTTCATGAGACCATGTCGTAACCCTAGCCTTGGGTTCACGACCAAGGCAAGGGCTTGCAAGGTTGCGGGCCAAGAGGGAGCCTGGGAATCATAGTGCATGCTCCCAGGAGTGTAAGAAAGTGTGAAGGAATGAACCCTCACACTCCCAAGGGAGCTTCCACTTTGGGAGTTTGAGTCCTAGTGGACTCCCAAATTTTCATAAGGAAATTGCAAGGGTCAAAACTTAATGGATTGAAGAGTTCTTTATATCATTAGAAAGCTCTTGGAATGTAGATGTCTAAAATGGGCTTGCAAGACCTATTTGAACATCTAAAACATAAGTTATGGCCAAAAGAAGGGCTAGGAGTCAAATTGGCAATTTGACTCCCAACCACAAAAAGTCGGGCATCGACCCGATTTCCTTACACGCAGGTGGCATGCAACATATCGTTGGAAAGATCTCAATAAGGGATACAACTTTGTTTTAGACCTCATCTCAATCGAAGGTTTGCACGCAAAGTTATGGGGCCCCAAAGTTACAAGAGTCCCAATGTTGGCAATTTCGGGACTCCCATTTGGATGTGAGCCTCATGGAGAGGCACATAGTATACTATAAGGGGGAAGGTGCAGGCTTACCCCAAGTCCAGGCCACGGTGAGTCTTGTGAGTCCTGCGAGTCCGAGTTTGCTCGTGGCTCTTTCTAGCATCAAAAGTGCTCCAACTATGCACTACCAATTTGTTGTTCGGTTTTGTGCAGGTTCGTGCGAGTGAATAAGTGCTTGTCATTCTTCCTAATCCCATCTTGGAGCTCTAGCACGCCCCTATACCCTCAAAGTGTTGCAAGCCAGGGAGTGTGCCCTAACTTTTTGATCTTCCAATATTTTTAGTTAGACTCACATTTGAGTCCAATAAGGAGCTTAAGAGCATGTCAGACCAAATTTTTGGCGGTGAGTAGGCCTTACCTTCTAACACACCCCAAGGTCTTTGATGGACTCAATTGTGAGTCCAAAGGTGAAAACAACGAAAGGAGAAAGAGTTGGGGCGTGGTCTTTGGCTCGCAACACTTTGAGGTTAGAAGGATGTGCTGAAGCTCCGGGATGGGACTAGGAAGATTTATAAACAATTCAATTACTCACATGGACTGCACAAACCAAACAACAAGTTGGTTAATGCGTAGTTAAAGCATTTTGGTGCACGGACAAGTCACGGGCTTGGGGGAAGCCACCACCTCCCCCCCCTTATAGTATACTCTATGCTTAGCCATGGGACCAGCATCCAAATGTCATTTTGTCCGGGGACTCTCAAGTGGGAGTCCCGAAATTCCCAAAGTTGGGACTCCCGTAACTTTGAGGGTTCATAACTTTCTGTGAATACCTCTAATTGAAATGAAGCCTAAAGCAAAATTATAGTCCTTGTTGAGGGCTTTTCAACGGTATGTCACACGCCACTTGCACATAAGGAAATCAGGGCGATTCATGACTTTTAATGGTCAAAAGTCAAATTGCAAATTTGACTCCTAGCCCTTTTTTTGGCCATAACTTGTGTTTAAAGTCTCTAAATGGGTCATTCGATCCCATTTTATACATTTACATTCTAAGATTTTTCCAATGATATAATGACCTCTTTAATACAATGGGTTTTGACCCATGCAATCGCTCTCTATAAACTCGAGACTCAATCAAAATTCCAACTCCCAAAATGGGAGCTCACTTGGAAGTGTGAAGGTTCATTCCTTCACACTCTCCTACACTCCCAGGAGCATGAGATGTGATTCCCGAGTTTCCCTTTTGCCCCGCACCCTTGCAAGCCCTTGCCTTGGTCATGAGCCTAAGGTTAAGGTTGCGACACCTTCCCTACCACCTGCCTCATGACCTTAGAAATCTCACACTCCAAGGCAAACCATTCCACATCAAGGTCCAAGAGGTTAGGAAACAATAAAAGAAACTGATTACACAAGAGGCGGCAAAAGTCGGTTCGTGCCTACGTCCTGTCCCGTAGGCCAGCTGCATCCCACACCCCACAAGAAGTTGTTGCCCATGGAGGGATTCAGAGACGTAGCTGCAGGGTGGAAGCCAATAGTCGATGGTCACTATTACCATGGTAGACACTTGTAAAGACCCTGCAGTCTAACACCCCACACATGAGGTTACAAGAGCACATAATGTAGTCCTTGACGTACCAACGTTGGGTGGGAGGATGGAACTAGGTGCCCAGGTGGCCAAGCTGGTGTGGAAAGAAGGTGTTGGCCATGTGGAGCCCAAATGACACCGCCAAATCTAAGAGGCATTCCCCATTGTGAGAAGGTGCCTCACCGTGCTGGACGTGATGCCAACCCATTGCGCCAACAGAAGAGTCCCAGTCATGGCGAAGCTCAATGTTGAAGTCACCCAACACCACCACCTTATCAATAGGGGGCACGACCTTCAAGTAGCCAAATAGGAGCAAATGAATGACGGAAGCATCACACACATCCATGGGCGCATAGGCCACCGCCACCATCATCACATGCTGGTTAGTAACCACCCTGAAACGAACTGAAAGCAAGCGAGGCCAAACTGCTAGAAAGAAAGCATGGCGCCTACTTCCATCTAAGCGAGATTAGGAGGCCCACCCCTTATTGACGCCCCACATCCCCGCTCAACCAAAGCACGGACTAGTCGCCCCCTTCCACAAGGATATGACACTCGCCCTTGCCCGGTCAATGCAGTTCATGTAGCCCATAGTGCTCAATGCTTAGATCTTTCAAGTACCCCACCAATAACACCAACTTTAGCTGCCCATCCACGCCCACCGCACATGTCTAAAGGTTGTACATAGCCAATCTAACATGATGCTTCCCAAGCTGGACAAGATGAGAAGATCGCAGATGGTGAACCATGGTCAAGTGGTTCCGTAGCTGACCATTGACCTATCACCGGCTAGCTAGCAACCCCCACATCATTATGGACAGGAGGCCAAGAGCCTACACACAATCATCAAACATGTCCTACCACACTTAAATATAATGTCAAATATAATGAATGTTACAATTATAAACAATATTGACCATTCATTATTGTAACAAGCCACTTCAAATTTGAAAATGAGCAAATGTGATGAAAATGTGATCAAATCAAATAATGGTTGCAATATGTGGGGATGGAAAAGGATGAGATTTCTTCTTGTGTAAATGCAAGGTGTAACTTGTGAGTAACAATGTCCATTTGTTATCAAACCTTGATTCAACTTATGTTAAATATTAAGAGTTTATTTTTTTGTAAAAGAATGATTAAGTCATCTCACTATTCTTGCAAATAATATAAGGTTGAGATATTTTCCATGTCAAAAGAAAAAAGTTCATTATTATAAAATCCAAAATGGAGGAAATTTTCCAATGCCACTTAACAACATAGTTATTATTAGGGTTGATAATCCACATGTCACTACATTAGTACAAAAAATGGGGTGCAGTTCATTAGCCTAAATCATTATGAAACCTTAAACATGAAATAAGATCACCCCACCTTGCTCTACTTAAAGTTATGTCATTATAAGGTCATTATGTAATCATCATGTTTCATTATTAGGTGACACAATACATTATTAATTTAAATAATTAACTATACTAAATAAATTTATTATCATATTATTGTTTTAAGTACACAAAGTTATTCCACCTTAGGTTATTCTAGGTTCTTTTCACCCATTATAGATTATTACATGTTATTTTAATTTAGGTTATTATAAACTATTGAACCTTAGTTTATTTTAAATTGTTTTAAAGTGCATTCATGGTCGGGGTACCACAACAAAAATAATGGCACCCATTTGTCTTGTCACTATGAGAAATTGTGTGCATCGAAACCACACTACTTTGTAACTAAAACTCAAAAAAAAACTCATATACAACTATTGTGCAACTACCCCCCTAGAAATGATGTATTAATGCCACGTTAGAAAATTCATTAGTTGTATTATAATTGTAAGTGAATTGAAAATGGGTCTTCTATACAATAATTTAGACACATTGTACCTACGTATGTAGTTAAACCATGTTTGACTTTTTCAAGAGTTCCATGTGGCAATTATTTTTAAATTGTTGTAATTTATTTTTTAAATCAATAATTATGTTGCAACTAATGTGTATAATGTATATACATGCAATCATGCCACATGTCCAAATTTCCACCACACATTATGGGATACATTTGTAAATAGTTTGTAATTATGATTCCCATTGATACAATTAATACAACCACTAGTGGTCCAATATTAAAGTATTATTGTTCAACTATGTTATGATTATAATTCAACTAATTATAACACAATAAGGATTCATCAGTTATTTATATCTTCATCATATGTGCTTCATTTTGAATCATTTAAATGTTATGGGAACACTATTGTAAGCTCCAAAAATCATATTTCAAGTGCAAAGGAAAAGGAATAATGAAAAAATTATAGGAAGAAAAATAAACTTTCCAACTTATAAAACATTTTTTTTCCTTTCTTTCTTTCTATGGACCCATCATGCTTTTAAACCTCATAATGTTTTTTGTTTCCTATTCATTTTAAACAATTTAAAATGTTATAGGAGTGCCACCTAAAGCCTTACAAATCATCTTGGAACCTTAATAGCAACACACAAGGAATTTTTGGGGTGTTTGGGAACTGGCCTTTGTAGTGTTCAATCACTACTAAGAAATGCATACTAATTCACTCCAGGTTTCACTAGATTTTGAGTGAATTTGGACACTTTTACTTAGTGAAATTGTTAAACCCCTACTAAACAGGGACCAATCGTTACAAACAATGACTTGTTTCACTAGTACCTAATGAAACAAGGTTACTCTTAAATGAAATACAAATTTACTAAACCATTCACTTTTTAGTTAATTAACTAACGAGTATGAAAATCAATTAAATTTTAATTATTTAATATATAACATTATTGATAATTTCATGATTTTTAAAACTTATTATTTATTGAGACGTGTCACTACTTACGCTAGGTTAAAAGCCTAGCCTAGGTAGGTAAGTAAGCCACGTAATCACCCTAAACACATATTCTACAAATTCAATAGGAAAACATTCGGTCAACATACCATTGTTGACCACACACAACACCACCCATGAAGTTTGATCCCTTGACCTTTGAAATGGAAGCAAACACCCTTACCATCAAGTTGTCCCACTTGTTGTGATAATATGTTAACATTACATTCTATTTATCAAATATTTCATTTTAAACATTACAAAAACATAAACTTTGAAAATTCATATCTTATTGAAATTTTGTTCAAATGAAATGATTCGAGTTTTTTTATAAAAAAAATCAATAATATGCATAATTACATTTATTTCCTTTTGAAAGTTTAAAATCATTTGAACAAAAAAAAACTTGAATATCATTATTCAATAACATTTCAATGACCATTCTTTTGAAAAATAAAAGTTTAATAAATGGATAATTTTTTTGTTAATATAATAATATTACTTATGTTAAGTTATTTTCAATTATTATATGACTATTTTTTATTTGATTGAAATTATTTCACCTTACATTATTTATCATTATTTATGGTTATTTTTAATTACTTTTGGTTATTGACGGTTATTTCACCTTATGTTATTATTGGAAATTCTAGATTATTATAAACGATTTCACCTTAAGTTATTTTTGTCTATTATAAATTATTTCACCCTAAATTATTTTTGGCAATCTTAAGCAATTCTAATATATGGCTATTGGTTATTCTTTTATTAATGCGATCAGTGGTTATTAATGGCTATTGGTACCTATTCTATTTGTGTCTATTAATGTTTTTAATGGTTATTTTTCTAATAATTATTGGTGGTTATTCGATTAATGGCCATTAGTCGTTATTCTATTAATGGCTATTGGTGGCTATTCTAGTAATGACTATTAGTGGCTATTATATTAATCTCTATTAATGGCTATTGGTGGATATTAGTGATTATTAATATTTAATTAAGAAATACGTGACTATATAATGAAAAAAAATAATGTACCAAATAAAATATTTCATGAATGTAATGGTCATTCAAAGTGTTGTCTTGAAAGTGATTTTGGGGCAACATTCCTTTTGTGTACCCCAACCATGAATGTACCCTCTACCTTAATCTTGATTATTGTAAGTGATTTCACCCTAAACTATTGTACCCAAGGCTATTTTAAATTATTTTAAATTGTCCCACCTTAGGTTATTCAAGATTATTCCACTTTAGGTTATTTTTGGTTATTTTACCTTAAGTAATTATAGGTTATTTAAGTTATTATATAAGCTATTATACCCAAAATTATACTTAAAATTAAAATATAGGCTAAAATTAACCTATTATTATTCCTTAGAATAATTTAAAATAATAAAAAATAATGGAAGAAGAAATATAACCAAACATATGATAGTTAAAAATAACCCAAAGTTTAATAACCTAAATTATCATACGGTACATAATAATTTATAATAGCCAAAAAATAGATAGGATAAAATATTTTTAAATAAGTTAAGGTGGAATAGTTTTAAATATCCAAAAAAAAAAGTAATTATAAAATAACCTAAAATAACTTAAGGTGAAATAAGATAAAATAACATATAATGGATTAGTTTTAAATAATCAAAAATAACATGGGGTGGGTTAATTTTAAATAACTATGAAAACATTTAGGGTATTTAATAACATGGAATAGCTACTGTGAAGTAGTAAAAAATAATCGAGAATATTCTAAAATAAAATAATTTAAGATAGCCCAAAGTGAATATTTAAAATAGTTAAAGACAACTTAAGACTACCCTATGGTAACTTAAGAATGATCTATAGTACTCAAAAATAACCTAGGGTGGAATAACACAAAATAATTGAAAATAACGTAAATTATAATAAATTTTGATAACCTATGTTGAAAATAACCTAAACTTGAATAACCTACAATAACTTCTAGTGTGATAGTTTGAAATAATTATAAACAATTTAGGTCGGATTAACTCAAAATAACTTAAGGTACAATAACCTATAATAACCAAAGGTGATATAATCAATAATATCCTAAGGTAAATTAACTTAAATAACCTACGATAAAATAACATTAAAAAAACTAAGAATAACTTTAAACTAACCTAAAATCCTAGCCTATGGTAATGTAAAAATAACATAGTTAAGGAAGTTTACATTAATTTAAGAAAGCCTAAGATTAATGTGGGAATTTAGTTTATGGTAGCTTACATATAAATTAAGAAAAAAATGAGCATAATAATATGCATGGACAAATCATTTCACTTAATCAAATTGTGGTCCAATGGTTATAGCTTGGACTTATTCCTTAAATATGGAGGTGAAGGGAAATGAGAGGTTTAGGCTTTCACATTTGTATTATAAGTTAGTAAGTTAAATGGCCTATGTTAATTTAGGTGACTAGGCTAGGTTCCTAGGTGCATAACCTAGCTTAGGTGCTTAAATTCCTAACCTAGCTTAATTATGAATTAGGAAGCTACCTTAATGAATTAACTATTAATGAATTTGATTATAGTAAAATCACTTATGTGTAATAATTGGTTTTCATTCATTAGGGTGTTAATCATTTTCATTGTGATAAATTTGTCCAAGTTCATTCAAAATTTACTAAAATATATTGTGAATTTGAACACATTGGTGTAATGCTAATTTTAGTTTGTCAAATATTGAGGTTGTGGAAATTCTTGTTTTCCCTATTTAGATTTTGTTCAAGCATTACGATTTGATCACGTAATTGTAATTCATAAAATGTAAAATGTATTATTGTTGTGGTTGTGCAAATGCATGGTCATGTGAATGAAAAGTATGAAATTTTTATTGATGAAACCAAACCAGAAAACATCAAAATTATTTCCCTTTAAAAAGAGTTTTCCTCTTCTTAAAAAGAAATATTGGTAAATTTGTTTTCCACATGTCCCATTATTTGTTAAAAAAACATGTCATTAACTATTTATGGTGAGGTGAAATTGATTTCAACTTCAACCTTTATCGTAATCATTTTAATACCATCATTACAACAATATGTGTCCAAGTTCATTCTATGTTTCACTATATTTTGAATGAAATTGGACAAATTTACAATGGTGAAAGTGAACAACCCTTTATAAATGGGGATTAGTTGTTACATACAAGCAAATTCACTAATAATTAATTGAATTCACTAGTAATTAAATCATTAATAATAAAATAACAAGTAAATCATTAATAATTAATTATGCACCTAAGCTAGGCACTTGAGAACCTTCATTAAGCTACATAGCTTAAATTAAAACCTAGCCAACTTAAACACCTTGCCTACCAACCTAGGGTGTGAAGGTTTAAACCCTTCACCTATTTTCACCTCCATGTTTAAATCACAAGTCCTTAACCATTAAATCACTATTTAAATGAATGAATCTATCATCACATATTATTATGCACACTTTTTTTTTACCGAAACTATTCTTGGTAATTATACCATAGGCTATTCTATTGTACCACATTATTGGTTATTTTACATTGTTTTACCATAGGCTATTCTTGCCAATTTTTTATTATTTTATCATAGGTTATTCTATCATACCTCATTGTTGTCATGAATGACATTGTTAGCATCATTGCCAGCATCATCGTTAACATCATTGTTAACATCATTGTCAACATCATTGTTAAATCATGCTTTTAGTTCACTATCAATTAAGTTAATTATTAGTTCATTCCTAGTTCACTCTTAGTTCACCCTTAATACACTCCTAATTCACTCTTAGTTTAGTCATGGGCCACATAAATAAATATGGGCCACACATGGGTAGTCATAGGGCACACATGGGGATGCAACTTCCATGGAGGCTTCTTTGAATTAGGTCCCCAAGGCGTATAATTAGAGGTATGACCTTTAATTACCTTTAGTTTGCTCAATGTTAATTTTGGGTATGTTCGTTACTACAAAATGTGGGTGCAGTTCACTAGACTAATGAATTCACTACTTCCCCACTAAGTCCTATCCACTATAATTGGTGAATTCACTCATAATCCAATGAAATCACTTGGTGTACAATGACACCTTTTGTTGTAATGGTTTTTTTTGTCACAACCTTGTTTTTTTTTTTTTTTTCATTATTG
>Ga0209208_10001673_pt1 | contig 31484 bp, 16 predicted proteins | sample S1TSphfallax_3_FD_187694 | JGI IMG/M metagenome (GOLD analysis project Ga0209208, IMG submission 187694) | Host-associated microbial communities from peat moss isolated from Minnesota, USA - S1T2_Fd - Sphagnum fallax MG (SPAdes) (version 2) | ecosystem: Host-associated > Plants > Peat moss >...
ATTCAATCATGTTGTTGGCATCTATGAGATTAAACTACAGTTGTTTAATGTCAGCATAGTGATCCAATATCCACCCCCATGCATTTACCAATGAGCCAAGTAAAGACCACAAAAGAGATGATGCTTATGGATAAATTTTGAAATGAGAGATGTGAAGTGTTGTGAAGTTTGGATGCAAATTTGGTGACACAAAATATGATAGTGCAACTCATTGTAAGTTTGTGCATGCTCTTGTTTTATGTGACCTTTGCAATTGATGAAGATGCGTAACAAAATGTTTTGTGAATTGTTTAGGAAAAAAATAGATGTTTTGATTGCTTCTAGACACAAAATTATAAGAGTCAAGAGGCAATCTGAGCAATGAGGATGAAGAGAATATTAATTTGTTAAATTACCAAAAGTAAGAGTTTGAGTGCATGTAGGGTGAGGATTCGAATCAACTATATTGAGATAAAACATCATACACCACTAATAGATTTGCCTCTTGGGTCCCACAAGTTGAATCCTCAAAAAGTGTTACTTTAATTACAATCAAGCTAGCCAAGATGTTCATTTGATATAATGATCCTTCAAGCAAGCCCAACTACAACCAATTGATATCAATCCAAAATTCTAGGAAGGATGAAAATGTGGGTGTAGGATGAAGTTAGCTAGGCAATTAAGGAAGGGTGAATGCCTCTTGAACCTAAGAAAATTGGTTCAAAAAGTGCTCAAAGCACTACAAATCCTACAAATCAAGCACACATGCAAAGGAAAACTTTGAAAATTTTGGAAATTGGGCTAATGCAAGATTGCATTTGAAATGGAAACTATTAAATGTAGCTTCAAAATCCAAATTGCAAGCTAGATGTGAGGTGTGTTTGTTACGTTGCTAATGATTCATTTGTATGTAATTATGTAGTCTAGAAATAAAGGCATGCTAAACAAATGTTGTAGAAAGGGAAAGGGGAAGCATTTGTGTAATATGGACAAAAGTTGCAAGCAATTGAAAATCCATTTACACTCACATACTAGAGATTTAAAATACAACTAAAATTACATAAAACATGAGTATGCCTTTCAAAATTGGGATTTTAAGGTGTTGGTGGTTTAAATGGTTCACATAGCACAACCACAATCCACTGTTGAGGGTTGCCTCGGGTTTGAAGGTTGAATGTCTGAAAGGTCTATGCCCATCAAATGTAGAGTTGTTATAAACAAACGTAGCAAAATTGTATGATTTACACAAGTGCCATTGGTTACAAATAAGGGTGAATACACCTTGCATAGTCCCTTTTTGAATGGCATATTTGCAATTTTTCTTGCATTTCTTTGATACTTAAATATAGAATGTTAATATTTTCTTTGAAATATCAAAAAAAAAGATTCATTTATATAATGATAATAGAAGTAACATTTCCAAAATGAAAAATATACATTAAATTTTTAAATACTCCATGAACAATGAACTTTTGAATTTTGATGACAATTTTTGAAACACCTTATAAAACTTATGAATATGAACTTTTATCTTGTGCAACATGTATTACTCTTATGTATTCAAAACTTTGAAATATTGTATCATTGATGTTTAATAAACAAAAAATGTATTGAAGGAGTGGAACATGAGTTTAATTTATTGTGTTATGGACTTTTTAGAATCCAAAAAACTAAATTATTTAAAATTTCTTTTGAGGATCAAAAATGATTATTTTAATGAACTATCTTTTTGCAAGCTTTTAAAAATGCCTTATAACATCATCATTTGAAATCAAAAATGGAAAAAGTTGTAATTTCAATTACATGTAAATTTTCATATTTCAATGTAATTTTCAAATATACTAGATATGGAATTTCAAAATGATTTTCCATGGCCATAAATTAAACACCTTAGTGTTTTTTAGTCAAATTGTGATGAATTAGGTGTATAGTTTGGCCGAAGTGGCATTAGGGGGGAGGGATGTTTTTGTTTTACCCAAGATTATTATGGGTTTGTGCATTCCATTTAACATTAAATGAAAAGAAATTGTTATTTGCAATGTCTTTACATCAACATAATAATTTAATCACTTCAAAATTTTACATTTTTAAAGGTAAGTAGTTTCGACAAAATTTCATTGAAAGAATTGAATATGAAATTACAATGTAGTTCAAAACTTGGATGAAAACCATTCTCTTTGACAAGTGGATTTCACACTTCGTAATATATGTTCAAGCATGTGAAAAAAAATGCTTTACAAATAATCATCACTTATTTTACATGGCCACAACTTGAACATGTTGTGATATAATGTATAAAGCACGTGGTGTGAAGTTAAATTTAATTATTCCATCATCACACACAAGTCATGCATTATAACCTCATGATGTCATGTGCTTCAAACCATTCAAAATTGGCCTTAATTCTTATAGGGATGTGTGGGCATTGGCTAACAAAATAAAGGGGGTGCAACAAAAGATCTAGTACAATGGGTGCCTTTAATTTTTGCAAAGGTATTGTCTTTACTAAACATCCATAAGGTTCTATATTATTAGAATTTGGCCATTTAACCTAGTTTCAATGGAATGCAAGATGCAACCACGCATTCATGAAGATAAAAACACGGGAACCAAAGGCACTTACGAATTAGAAAAGTTGAAAAAGTGTTAAATAAATGCATTAGTAGCATTATGCCCAATGTCTACCACTGTTACATTGAGATCAAGCAGCAATGTGTTGCATCGTTCTACAACAATAACATTATGGGTCTTAGCAATGAACTAAGAAGTTCATGGACCCAAGGAGGACCCATGCCAAATTGACACACAAGCATTGGCATTTGTGACACTAATGAGTTAAACATAAAACAGTTCAACAATCACATAAAACATTTTTATTTTGCCCAAGGTGGAATATAGGTTGACTTGTTGCATCTCAACACATTAATACAAAAACAAGTTTATTTGACTAAAAAATCATATTAAAAAAAGACCCACTTTGGATGTGTCAAAAAAATCATCTTATCAATTTGGACAAGTTGATTTGGACCTATCCATTATGTTTGGGTGATATTTTGATTGGCAAAATTAGAGACTATTCAAAACTTGTAAAGAATGGACCATTTAATTAGTCATTTTTAAAACTGAGTCAAAGTTATTTTTAATAAATTATTATAAAAAATATTCTTCTTCTTCTTTTGTACGTAGATAGTATATAGGGTTAAATAGGTTATAAAAAAATTAGTAAGTAGGTGGTAACTAACCTAACCTAACCTAACCTTAAATGACATACCTAACATACTTAACAAATTTTTGTTTAGCCTACCTACCAAGTAGCCCCACCTAGGCATGCAAATAAAAATTACAAGTATTAAAAAAAAACTCTTGACATCCACAATGATAACCAAGTCTTTACCAATAGACCACATAATTTTTTTAATGACATATTTTTCAAATTTTAATTTCACATAATTGTTTATGTAATTAAATAATAAGGCTAGGTGATTAGTAGGTAGATAAATGGGTAGGTAAGTACATAAGAGGTAGGTAGACCTTGGTTACCTACCTAGCTTATGTAATGATTAGCTTAGCCTATTAACTAACATTTGTGATATTTAATTTGGTTAAAAGTCATTGGCCATTTTGACCAATGTGGTCAACTTTTTGTTCAACTTGACTAGATGTATGATTTGACAAATAGTCAAATGAGACATTCTAGTCAAGTTCATTGGTCAAAAAAATATACATGTCATTTAAACGTTGGGCCTCTAATCAAAATGTACATGCTTATTCGTACATCAATGGTTAGTCAACTTGAACCATTTGAAAAAAATGTTTTGTATCATAGACTATTTGAAAAGTATTATGATGACATCTTACGACTACATCTAACCAAATATTGTTGTCACTTCCTTGTGTGCACTTGAATCGAAAATGGCACACAAGGAAGCAACAATAATAGAGATGGAACACTAAAACAAGGAGATGATTGTGTCCGAAGAGAAAAGATTTATATTTAAAAAGTTGAAAGAGAGGTCACAAAACATTAAAGGTTGTCAAATGATAAGGGCATTTAAATTTTTATTTTTTTAATGAAGCATGGTTGATAATGTTACACTAAGCAAGGTGATGCACTACACAAAACAATCAAAGTTAATGTACATCTATTTGCAAAATGCCTGTCAAACCCCATTTTGGAGAATTACTATTGGGATCTACAAGTTCAACATGAAGTGAGTAATTGTAAAAAAAGCAACATGAAGGGAAGGTAGAAATGTTTTGCACATTTCCTTGATTGAACCAGCATGGGTCCATAAAGTCATTCCCAACTTGATTCATGTGAAGTGAATTAGAAATTGTTGAAGTTATTGAAGGAAGCTTGCAATATTCAAGGGGAGTTTACAATGAAAATAATGTTCATAAATATAGGATCACATTGATTATATTCAAGGTTTAGAGAATAGTTGAATTGCATGTAGTGTTAGCCTACTTCAATAACAACTACTACAACATTTTGAAGGATGGGGTGTGCATTTTGAACAATGGTGTGTTTGCACAATTTTTTCATTTTTAAGTTTAAACACTATTAATTTTGAAATATCTAGATGTTGGATTCAATTGTGTGCACCTCCTTTGTTTAAGAAAAGTTGTGGTAGTTTACGAGGTGAGAATGGGCTAGTATGGGAGGGCCCACATTATAAGTAGCAACGCATGTGGGCCCTCCCACATGCGTTGCTACTTATAGATTAGATATGGGCCTCCTAATTGCCCATAATAGGTGTTTATATGTCAAATTTTTGAAAATGTGTACTTAATTCAAGGATATTATAAAAATGTTGAATATGAATGGAAAAAGGATTTTGTGTTACTTTCAATCCAATCATTTTCTTTTGAACATAATCTACTTCCAATTTTTGTGATTTAGTTCCAAATTGTCCATTTAAGGAAAATGGTTATCTTATAGTGATCAACTACATGTTTTCACAACAAGGGGTATGGATTAAATAACATTTTTTCCCACGATAATAAAATAACATGTATAATATATTTTGGATGATTTTATGTTATCTACAAAGAAAGTAAAATTTAAAAACATAACCTTGAATTTTATTGAAACTAATGATGGCAATTGATCAATATGCAAAATAGGATTGTGAAAGGGAAATAATAAAGAAGGAAACTCAAATTAACCTTTCCTTTTCAACCTAGGATGATTTGAGTTTCTTCCTATTTCTTATGTTTTGCTTGTGACTACCTAAAGGCTCTCCTAGTTTATGGGATATATAAAGGATATTTAAGGGAATTTAGAAAGCATGTTTAAGGGTTTAACTAGGGGTTTCCAAGCTATGGGATACCTAGGGGTTATTTAAAAGCTACCTAGGTGAATTCATAGTTAGGTGGACAATTTGCAGTGTCACATTTGTAGTTTTTCTAGTTTGCAAATGAAATAAAAATGTAAAGTCATATTGAACATTAACATTTTTATTTTTTATTTATCCATTTTGCAATAGAATTTATTAGAAATCATTTAAAATATTATGGATGAATCTTAAGAAAATAATAGGTTCATAATGCACTTTTGAAATGGTGACACTACATTTTTCATGTAAAAAAATGAAAAATTGTGGACTCAAAAAGTATGGTGTAGTCTTGTGAAAATAAAAATTAAAAAATAGGTCACCATCAAACAAAGAATTTGAATAAAATGAATGGAAATTTTCTTACACAATAAACTTTCATTTTTTCTATAAATGACTTGATTTTCATCATTTTTCATTATTGTTTTCCCATTTCACATTGAAATCTTCAAGTTTTCAAATGAAGGTTTTGACCAATCACTTGTTTAGTGATATTTATAAGGTGGGTTTACCAATCTTTGTGGGGAAAAAATGAATAATTGTAGGATTTATAGTTTAATAATTATTTCGATTATAAGAATCATAGCTAATGTAAGATGTGGAATTTTCAAAATGTCAAAAGTGAGCCATCTGACCATGTTTTTACTCACCTAGCGCGAACAAAAGTTATATAAACTCACCTAAGGGGTATTTGAAATAGGGGTTATCAAAGGCCTATGTAAGGAATACATAAGGCCTACTTAAAATGCTACTTATATATGGAATATCTAAGGAGATATTTAATGGCCAACATGCATGTAATTAAGTAATGGGATACATAAGGCTTACCTAAGGGTTAGCTAGGGATTTTCTAGGTTAGCGGATGCCTAGGGTTATTTAAGGGGCTACCTAAGGTTACCCAAGGTTAATTCATAATGCAAATGGGGGTTATAGAGGACCTAGATAGGGGGTTATGTAAGGATTACCTAGGTTACAAATACCTTAATAGGTAATATAATTATCTAGTGTATATATAAAGGATACCAAAGGTAAACAAACTAGTTGTATGAAGCTTAATGCATGTTGGGATGCATAAAATTAAATAGCCTTACTAGGTTGGAAGTTGACAAACCAACATTGCAATGGCAATATGTTGAAATATGGTAGTCAACATGAAATAAATATATAGCCAATATGTGACAACAAATGTGCAAATGCAATAAGTGCAAAACAACATGCATTTGTGGCATCAAACTTGGCAAATCGTTGACTTGCTAAGTTAATGGTGACCAGTAGACAATTTTAAGAAGTTGTTAGAATCTTTAAAAGTTAATTGAGTATGTAACCATTACACAAGAATATTAAAAAAATAGAAAAAAAGTCTAAGGGGGTTCACATTTTGAATCTATAATGAGTGACCCCTCATTTTTGGATTGCATTTTGTAATGAAAGATTATTTGTGGCAATTGTGTATGTATATATGTAAAGGGCATGTTGAAGGAGTTGCGTTGTGAACCTTGTGTGGTACAATCTTCATTGTATGGGTGATGTAAGATATAAGGAGAATCATCCATGGGAATGCATATTAATAATGATGACATGGTAGCTTTGTGGTGTCTTTTTGTGTTTTAATCAAGTATACTTGGCAAGGAATAAAGGGTGTGCCATTAGTTTTTATAGGAACCTACATTTGGAAGAAAGGTCTACAAAGAGGAGGAGATTATGAAGAGGTAGTCTTGATACTTGGAGTGCATTATATGTAAGGTTAGTACAAGGATAGTTTCATAATTATGTATCAATAGTTGTAGTGTAATTATGAATAATATATTGTAGTATTATTAAAAGGATGCATGGCCTTCGTTACCAAATATGTGGTGTTTAAATAGATAAAGGCAAAAGCTCAACAACTATTTGAGAAAAAAAATGATTTGTAAAAATAAATATTCATCATACCTAAAGGCTATTTAGGGGTTACATGGAGTCCACTTATGAGGCTAGCTTAAGATTTCTTAGGTTAGGGAATACTTAGGGATTATGTACATGGGCTATTTAAGGTTGACCCATAGTGCAAGAGGGGTTATATATTAGGGCTTATACAAGGGACTACCTAAAGGGCTACTTCATGTTGATTCATAGACTTTTATGTAGCCCCAAATTTAGGTTCCCTTAGGAATCTTCTAACTTACACAACAACACGTCTTGGGTTTTACAATTGGTTAATAAAACGAGTATTGTTTTTTTTACTACAATTGTAACTACAAGTTCATGTCAATGATTGTGTTGTTGTAAAAGACACTATGGTGCCATGTGGCATTATGGTTTTGTGATTGTAATCAATATCATGACTTGATGATTTTTACACAAATATCAAATTTTCAGAAATGTATTAACTAGAGCAAGAGTGGGAATGAAGGGAAATTTAACATGTCGAATGACATGAACATTGCAAGGGAAGAGCAAACCATTCTAATTTGTCACCTACATTTAATGATGGAGAGATGTAGAGACTCCTTCAGATTTGTGAACATACCATGATAGGTTGATATTTGAACTAAATTGATAGGTTGGTGAGGGCACTTATATTTGTGTGAACTGTGAATGAGTGTTGGGTGGTTCTTAGGTTCTGGGAGGAACCTTAATGGATTGAGTTTGGTTCTTTGTTTTTACAAAAATGGTATTCAGCTTTGATTTTTTTTTTTTAAATTTTAAAAATTAGGTCAGTTCCCGTTTCAATATGCAAAAGATCAAAAAATTTAATGCCAAAGAAAAATAAAATTCATTTCAAGAAAAATATATATAATACAAGTTTGGAAATGTCAAATTAATATAAACTAACTTATTTCTATATTCTAAATTGCACTAGATGTTACAATATTCATAAATAACAATGTGAAAAATGAAAATTCAAAATTTTATTCCTGAAATAATCCTCAATTTTTTTCTCTAGTCCTTTTTGGCAAGGTCTTGGGTGCTGGTCTCTTTGGCAAGGTCTTGGGTGAACCGGCACTCACGTTAACACCATGGTAAAAATCCCAAAATTGATCTAAATTATTTCTAAATATCATAACTATCTCACGTTTGAACTAATCCACGTTTTTGAGCTCAAATTTAACATTTTTTGAACTTAATTTGGCCACTCAAAGCCTCCTTAAAAAAGGTGAAGGTACCATGTACCAATGTGGTTATAGGTTCACCATGGCCCTTTGGCATGTGGTCAAATTTAACTAGGTCCTCTTTTGGATGGTAGTAAGAGCATTTGTAGGGTGAAAACATCCTTGGGTGAATCATTAGGAATCACCTCAAGGAATGATTAAGGAAATAAAAAATGCACAAATCATTTTCCTAAACCTTTTATTTTAAATGTCTTCATAATTATAAATTATTTTTTTCTCATGTTCTTTTTTCCTACTCAACAACATGGATATGAGAAAAAAATAAAAATTAACACATATCTTTTCATGTCTGTGAAATGTATATTAATTTAAATGAGATTTGGCATTGACATAAATAATGATAAATTATTGAAATCCATGTGAAAACATAAGAAAATAAAGAAATAGTTGATTGTCTAGGGGTGTCATGATGAATGTGAAGCATCTAACCATAAGGACCAGAATTTTTAGGGTTTAGGGTTTTTATTTTCAAATTTGTGATATAGCTGAAGTGGGGGGATCATCCATAAAGATCATATAGCCACATTTGGCTACAGACTAGATATGAAAGTTAAAAAATAATAATCCTTCTATATTCTTGGCTCCCTACAGGAACTTATCAGAAAAATCTGGTGCTTCAAGAAAAAATTGAAATTTGGTGTATTTGGGCCATTCTTTTCCATGGAAAATCCTTTGCATAGATCAAAATTTTACCAAATTTCGCCAAAAAAAGAAAGAAAAGGCAAGAATTGCATGATTTTTTTTTGAAAAATGTTGTGATTTTATTAAACATATTCTTTATTTGTCAAAAGTTTCAGAACTAAAAGTGCAGTTGCCAAGTTTAAAAATTTAAATTACATTAATTATTCAGCACACAAGCCGCCCAGATACTATGGTGGTTGTCTCCCACCTATTTGCAGTCCTAGCTTTTAGTTTTATGGGTGGGGATGGAAAAAAAAACAAATAACTAAAACTTGAATGTGAGAAATACTTTTGCAAGGTCACATACTGAGCACCTCTAGAGATGTGGTCTACACTCCATGAGAACCAAGGGCAATGCTCATCTATATTCATTCACCCATGCCACTCAACTCTTAACTTGTTAGTTTTTGGGTCGTTCTTTACTTTTACGAAGAACCTCTGGTTCTAAAATTATAAATTAGAACTATTTCAGTTCTAGTTTCACACAAACAGAATTGGGAATCCAATTTTGGGTCTAGTTTGTCCAAAAATTCAAAATTAAAATTTGATTCTAGTTCTCATTTAGGGTTTTGAAAATCAGACTTGATTTCAGTCTGGTTCTTCCTAACAAGGATTGAAACCAGTGATTAACCAGTGGTTAACTGTTAATTAACATTCAATTCCAGTGACCTTTACATATTCCTTAAGCAAAAAAAATAGAACCCCATGACCATGGAATTCTTTTGGATTAATCCAAGGTTATGTAATGTCAAATAAAAATATATATAGTTAAATATAGTTAATACTCTCTTTAGAATATCCAAATATTATTTATACCTATGATTTTTTTTTCAAAGTAATTTTTTTCACAAAATGAAAAAATGGGAAAAAAAATATTTAAAAGATAAATTCAGATTGAGACATACATAATATTTTTTAGCATTCGATATCCAACCCAATCCCCTAGCCTTTGCGCCCTATGTCTGCCCAATGCCCTTTTTTCATTTTGGTCTACCCTATGCCTAGAGGGTCTCGTGCCCTATGTCCTTTTACAAATTGTGTTGCAAGCACTAGTAAGAACACATTTGAAATTGTCACAACAATTGTATAAGATTAAATGAAATAATTATTTTAAAAAAAATTACATTTCTCTTATCACTAGAACCACATACATAGCTTGAAACCATAGACTCTTGATAAATCCAAAAACCTAGGGTTGTGTCAGGGAGGCTTAGAGGTTCTACAAATTTAAAAGGTATTTTGAATTTTCAAAAGGCTTCCTTTCAAGGTCCAAAGAGCCATAAGGTCGAAAGCAAGAAAGAGAACAAAGGAAAATGGCCAAGGGTTAAACAACCTATGGAAAATTTATAAAACTCATGGGCAAAAGTTTCAGCAAAAAGAATTCAAGCATTGGGCAACCCAATTTTTTAATAATTTGTGAGCAATTTAAAGTTCGTTTGGGAACTCCACATGGTGAAAAGGATTTAACAATTTCACAATGTTGCCTTGGTAATGTGAAACTAATATCTTGGGAATGCAAGCTTGGCAATGTGAATTTTGTGATTCGATAAAGTGGAATTGACAAATTAGTTAATTCAATAAGACTAGTTAGTGTTTGGATGTGACAAGGAAGTTGTTCATCACAATCTCTTTTCATTTGCATTCAAGAACACTCAATTATTATTGTTCTCTTGCATCATTCCATCATCATTTTTCATTCAATTTTCCCCTACCTAAAAGATCTTGTCATTGTTGAACATTGAAGTTCTACATTTAGGTCATTTCCTTTTTCATGAGCTTAGAAAAAAAAAATGTAAATACTTATTGTCATTACATTTTACAAAAATTGTGTTGGAACTACATGTTGAAGCTCATGTACATACGTTGCATTAAAAAGACCATTGTAGCAATTGATGTTGCTCAATGAACTTTAATTCCAAGATAATCGGGCAACAAAGCTTCCATGGGTAGAAGTTGTTGTGGGTTTTGATGGGATAGTGCATATAAGGTGTTAAGCATGGACACAAATTGAAGGGAGAAAGAAGCTTTTGGTTCCCAAATTTAACAACTTTTATAAACATGTTTGGAGGTGCAAATGCAAAAAAAAATAAGCTAATTGCATTGTGGGGCATTGAAATATGTCTCCAAACTTGCAACATGCAAATACCAAATGACTCTTCTTTAGTTGGAGGACATAGTGATGGACATGGGCATTTTTGCAAATTTGCTTAAAAAAGGGAAAAGGGAATTTTTGCAATTTATCATTGTGTTTTGGCTTTTAGCGCAAGGTCATCCTTTCATTAACTTGGAGGCCATGAAATTGTTTTAGTTCTTGAGGTGAAGAACATTCCAAAAAACATTTGAATGACAATGTGAGTTTGGAAATTGCACAAATTATGCATCACATTGTTCTCATTATAACTAAAAAAACTTTTCATGTAGCAAGTTTCCATGTTGTTAGTTTTGATAAAGTGATGACGATTGACAATCAATTATGGGTTAACATTCATCTTACCTTGTGAATTGCTTCAAGTACATCCCAGTTTATTGAATTTGGAAAGGTTGGTCGGTGGCGGCACAACTAACAATCTAGCTAATGTGTTTTTAAACTCCTTGTTGGTCTATGGGGGCTTCATTATGTAGGAGATTATCAACAAGTTGATTTGTTTTGGTTGTAATGGTGTTGTTGTTTTCATAGGCATCCACAATGGTGTGACCACATAAATATGCAAAAAGGTAATTCTTTTGTGCTTGTTGTCCATTATTTTACACGCCAAACTAACCTAACTATGCAAATTATTTCCAAGTGCAAAAGCTTGAATAGGTTTTGCACTCCACATACACATTTATCCTCTTCATTTCAAAGTTGGCACCTTAAATAATGAAAGTTTGTTTAGCTATTGGAGATGAAGAGGCACAAGTTATTGCACAATGTAGATACTAGGTGGATTTCTTTGTTATTTCATGCCAAAGAGGTTGAATGATGAGTACAAGCCTTTAGTTGTGAAAAAAAAATGATATCTCCTTACCATCCTAGTAGCAAAACAACTCTTGAATTCTTGTGTGATGTTAAGGTTGTCATGTGCCTCATTTGCATTATGCCTACATTGGAGGGGTCCATGTGCTCATCAAGTTTACTCAAAGTTGTCATACTTTTGTTTATGATTTTGTGCAAGCTATGAAGATGTGCTATGCAAATTTGTACTTGTTTTATTTTGATCCAAAGAAGATATACACTAATTTTCAATTTATAATGGATTGCACAAATGACGGGTTGTTGACAACTTGATGAACTAATCTGCCAACATAATTAGTGTGTCATTTTTTATTTTCAACATCACCATTTGGATCCGTTACAAATGCCCTTCGATAGGAGTTCTTGCCATGTGCACATGTGATGAGTGGTATGTTATTGCTACAACAATGAAATTGCAATGTTATATTGCAATTCCTAGCCGAATTAAAGAATCTGTGCAAAGGTCTCCTAGCGAAGAGTTCATGAATTGATGTTACTAAAAATATGTATCCCCACTTCCCTAAAGATCACATTCCCTAGCCATTTAACCTTGTTGAAAGCACAATTGTTTGAGAAGTTTGGTGATGAAGGTTTCATGAAGGTTTCAAGGCACTTGCCTTATTAAATGAACACAAGCTTGACATGGGAGTTTCATTTTTCAAGTCAATTATGTATGTAACCAATATGCAAGCTTGGAGCCTCCTTTGACACACAATCATGTGACAAAAATGTGATCCAATTTATCTTCCAATGCTGTTTTTGAAACAACAATTGTTTGAATATCTCAAGTTGATGGAGATGTCTATTGTCATAGTTTTGGACAACATGGTTGACAAATGGTCTTCTCAATCATGTCTTTTATAAGATCTAACCACATCAACAGATTGCCATTACTTTGATTTGGTTGTCAAGATGTTCATTCAAAATCATTGTTCCATGGATATTTGTCCATTTGGAGATGCAATCAAGGATTGATAGGGTAGGAAATGAATGTATGTAGTTAATGTTCAGACTATTCTGCAAAATTTTAGTCTTGTACACTAGCGTTTAGGTGTTGCACACTATTTTGAACTTAGGTTGCAACCAAGTCCAATACACACACTTATTTGTAACAAGTTAGAACCAGCAATGCAACCAATGAGGACCATGGTTATATATAAAGCCCATTCTTTGATAACCAAAGTTATGAACTCTAATAACCCCCCTGACTACTACCAAACACAGGGCAAGAGTATGGATTATATTTTCAAGATCAATTCAAAGCCCAGCAAGCCAGAAAACCACAGGAAAGAGAACCACAGCTCTGCATGGTAGAGAAGAATCTACTTCATGAGAATACACAACAGCAATACCTTACCATAAACTGTGGATCACTCATGATCACCATACCTACTCTTGACACCTTCACTGAATGATGCTTCTCTCACCAGAGTACTGGCTGCACAATTTAGGTTGAGAGTCCCCAAGTAACCCCTTGATGGTGCCCTACCTCTAATCCAATGCAGAGAACCCCTGCTGCAATAAACAGATACTATTTTGACATCCTCTCCTGTCTCATGTACCAGGACCTGATCGTTCATCAGAATGAAAGCTTACAGTCTCTTGTGACTTGATTGGTGGTCTTTCCTGATATACAATAAGTATTCACATCACAAAGGTACAGGTATGCTGCCCATGTCATAGGAAATGGAAGAGATTGTGTGCTACAGCTCTTTACAGCCCCAAATGGTATTCACAGTTGGGCATTGCCTTGTGGGCAATTTATCAAGTCCATCCATAAGAGACGAGGGAAAGGAGGAGAAAGAGACAGCTCATTTCTCTTATTCAAATACTTTTCCTTGCCTTGCCCATCCACCAACAAGAAGCAAATCCCCCAAGGGAACAATCTCAGGTCAAATCTCTCATTCCTGAGGTTTATACTGAAGGTTTCTTGAGTTCCACCCAGGATGGTAGAATGAGCAGCAATGCACATTAAAGGTCACCATTGCATTGTTAAGAAAACCTGGGAGAAACTGCTGCACAACCTTGAGTCAAGGGTCTGCATGGCCTGCCATCTCCTCATCACTTGAAGTGTGTTCTCCATCACTCATATCCCCATCACTGCTGTCTTCCTCTGGACAATTCCCCATGTCCTCAGCCTTGGCATACCTTTCACAGTATTCTGCAGGACATGGACCTGAAAATCTGAGAACCAAACCTATGCAAGCTAGATTATGCAAGTGATTCATGCTAGTATTTACCATGCCCACATTGGACTTGCCACCTTCAATCCACATTAGAGTAAACAGTAGCCCTGAGAGCTCAAGTAAGAATGCACATCAAGGGTATTCAGATGTCAGAAATTCCTGACAGCTATTGCCTGAGGCCACAGGTTCAATGAACTGTGCATCAAATTGCTGTGTTGCTAATTGTAAAATGCGAAGTGTAGCAGCCTGATGCTGTGACCAACAATCAAACCCTCTCCAAGGGTATTATTACTGCCATCTACAAGAAAACAACCTTCAGATTGGAGGAGGGAAAGTTCAGACATTGTCAACCATTAACCATTGCACAAGGAAGTTCATGAAATCATTGAGAAAGCCAATGGACACTAGCAGCACCTGCTTTGGATTCATAACTTGTACAGAACAGAAGGTCCTTGTACCTTTGACTTTTTGCTCATAGTGCTCACGATCTCGCATCATGAGAGCAGCAGCCTCACCATTCAAGGGATCTGTTGGATTCGGGTAGAGTAATAGTTGTGGAAGAAAAACCTCAAACACATTTATTAGGTCTGCTCCAGGACCAACAAACCACTGTCAAGCTCCAAAAGTATCCCTGTAGCCAGGACTTCCACCAAATGCAAATTTAGGATTAACATTGTTCCCAAACAAGTAGCTTTGTGCAACTGTCACTACAGGCCCAGGGGGAGGCATCGGTCAACTCAGTATTTCAGTATAGACATTAAATATGTGACCACTGTTGGATGTCCATAGGAAATGTCTTCATGAATTTGCAGAGGTATATGATGCAGATAAACTACTTCATCACATCACACAACAGTAGGTCAAACCAAAGAATCTTTGACCTACTGTTGTGACAACTGACTTGTGAAACCAAAGAATTGTTAGAAAAATTCTGCCTCCACAACCTTCCGCTTCCATAGGGACTCATAACAGGGCTACTGAAAACCTCATAACAGAACAAAAAATTTCACCTTTCAGTTCCACCTCTCTTCAGATAGCTTGTAGTACGTGAAAACTCAGTACAGGTCAATACAATAAAGTATGGCCTATACTAACTGATTATGACTTGTACTGAAGAAAATCCATATAGAAAACTGATTGCGCAGCTTCAGTTCAAATATCTACACTGCATGGACAGGACCAAAGTGTGCTGGGGTAAAGAGAGACTGCAAAACCTTCAACAACTTAACCAACTCACCAAACATGGGACTCCAAGTCTGATTGATGACATCCAAGCACACTGAACCTGACCTGCACCCACCAACCATATCCAGAATTTGGAAGTTGCAACTCAAATTGTCAAACAATTCCCTGTTACCAAATAAATATAGTAATATATAAACAAGTAATCCTGTTTAACAGATACACATTTCCAAGTCCACCAACTAAGTTACACTGGTGTAATTAGTGATAACCCCACAGGAGATCATGCATCTCCCAATGTGAACCTCACACTGGCTGTGAATCAACAGGATGGAATCATCTGCACCACTGAAGAGAATTAGGGCAAGCCAGAATCTTATTAATGATGGAGTCCCTACAACTTGCAGATCAACTGGTATCATCTCCAATTCATTGGACCATGAAAGAGACTGGGAAGGATCCTCAAAACTAAGGTTCCGCAACAGAAACATGCTTTCATTTGACACATGTAACATCAGAATGTCATACAGGAGACAATCCAAATCCCTCTGATGATACAGGTGATAACAAGCAGGTGAAACATAGCAAGAAACTTACATCTCATCCACATTGGGATGAAAAATCCTGTTCACAAAACCAATGGAAGGAGACTTGTAAGGGTAAGCTTCTGGTAGTTCAACTCGGATTTTCCAAATCCCATTTTGGTACAAACCTGCCATCCACCATAATACCTCTCTTCCATCAGCCCCACTATCACAAGACCAACATGCTCCTATCCTGATATTCCCATCCCCCAACCAGCTCCTTGCAGTACATACAATATACATGCCAGTGTTTTTTGCTCTCTTACTCCAAATTCACACATCCTTTCATTATTGCATCCACATGCTATTGCTTGCTGTTCTGCTTCAGCATATACTTGCTGTGAACTGTTGAGGTCCACAGTGAGTATTCCATCAGGAGACTGAAAGATGCATAGGAAACCAGACAACTTCTCTGCATCACCAGATGCTATTGTGTGGCCTGCAATATAAAATTCCAGCCAAGACCACCTTGCATATAATTCTTTCCCTTACTACAAACGCTCCTCACCGAGCATTGACTGCCAGGCAACCGCAGAAAGGGAATTAAGACAATCTTGTACAGTGACAAAAGTTCTTGCTTTAACTATCACCATCTGAAACACAAGGTCTACCTTACAACCTATCCTAAACCTGCAGATCAACAACAAGAGGACCACAAGATCACCAGTCTCTGTAAGCTTCCAACACACAATCATTCAAGCTTGATTGATCCAAAGAGAAAATTCCTGCAGAACAAACTGGCTCCTCCTGGCAGTAGGATTCAATAAGGGGCATGATCTCCCACTCCACCTGATAAACTTCATTTCAGTTCAGGATAAGAGAGGCACACACATGGTACATGCATGCAAGGGGAGACTCAAAAAATGAACCCACATACTTTCTCTTGGCCCATGAAACTCCACATAGAACTCACTCATCCCATCATTCACCATCTCCACTTTGTAGTCACTCATCATCCTGCCAACACCAAAAAAAAGAAATCACGTAACAGCAGCAATTAGAATGAACAGTGCAAACCTCCAATTTTTTTCCTTTTGGACAGAGCTCCCATGTAGTAGGGGTTTGTGGCAATGTGACAACAAAACCCTAACAAAAAGAAGGATGGGAGTGACCATATCTAGCTGAGATTCAAACACAAATGAAGCTTGCTGAATTACATTAACCCTAGAACTTCGGGTTTACCAACATCTGCAGAGTGAAGGGAAGTTGAAGGTCTCCCCAAGAACAAAGGGACGAAGGAAGACGAGAGGAAAATCTCACAACTTCATGACGTCCATTTCTCGCCGCTTGCTCGGTGACGACATGGCGGCAATAACTGCTCGCACAAGAAGAAACCGGTGGCACAAAGCGACACTTTCCCTCCCAAGGGTGTCTTCTTCTTACTTCCACCTGATGATGTCCTGTCTGTTTCTCTGCCTCTGCTACCAAAAGTAGTTCCCCAAAAAGATGGTAACTCAGGAATGTTCACAACGAAATTCTTTTGACTGAAATCGCCAAGACTGCGACGCAAGCGAGCTCGGTAAAAACAGACGAACGAGAGCGAGAGAGTGGGGGGCACTCAAATGCCACAAAACCAAAGAGCACGCAACGCCACCGAAAACACACTCTCGGAAGAAATCAACACAGCGCGTTTCTGAAGAGGAGCTTCTCACTAATTATTTCACTAATCAAGTCCCCGGAGATTAGAAATTGTCTTCAAAAAATAGAGAGAAAAAATAGAAGAGTTTTTCACTAATTATTTCACTAATCTGGTCCCCGGAGATCAGAAATTGCCTTCACAAAATAGTGAGAACCATAGACGAGCTTTTCACTAATTATTTAAGTAGTTGGTTCCCCGAAGATCAGAAATTGCCTTCAAAAAAAGGGCAAATAATATTTGAACTTCTCACTAATTATTTCACTAATCAGGTCCCTGGACATCAGAAATTGCCTTCACAAAATAGTGAGAACTATAGACTAGCTTTTTGCTAATTATTTCACTAATCAGGTCCCTGGAGATCAGAATTTGCCTTCACAAAATAGAGAAAACTATGGACGAGCTTTTCACTAATTATTTCACTAATCAGGTGCCAGGAGATCAGAAATTCACTTCAAAAAAGAGAGAACAATTAATTACACGAGCTTGTCTCTAATTGTTTGACTAATCAGGTCCCCAGAGATCAGATATTGACTTCCAAAAAGAGAGAACAGTAGATGAGCTTCTCACTAATTATTTCACTAATTGTGTCCCTGGAGATCAGAAATTGCCTTCAAAAAGGGCAAACAATATTTGAACTTCTCACTAATTATTTCACTAATCAAGGCCTCTGGAGGTCTTCAGAGACCAGAAACTGGGTGTCGGTTGAAATTTGGTTTCATATATTGAAACTGGGGATCGCTTGAAATTGGGTCTCATTTAATGAAACTGGGGATCGTTTGAAATTGCGTCTCATTTAATGAAACTGGGGATCGCTTGAAATTGGGTCTCATTTAATGAAACTGGGGATCAGTTCACAAGATTTGCAAGATTTTATTTGTTGGAATTGGATATAATTTTAGGAGAAGGGGTATCAAATCACAAGATTTGCAAAGATTTTATTGTGAGGAACTTGATTTGATGAAGAATATGAGTAGCAGTGAAGGCACAAGTAAGGCAGATGCAAAAACTACAGTTGAAACTCCTGTGACAGGACCAATGTAAGGATCAATTTATGTGATCAAAACTGCTTGGTGTTTGATCCATCCTTGTGTCTTTTTGCTTTTTTTGTATACTGTTTTCATCCTGACTTTTGATTTCGCTCTCAGTTTCAAAGTTTCGCCCCAATTATTTTATCAGTTATAGAGTTAGCGATAAAGTCACCTGTAGCCCAAAGCAAGGGTTGTTTGATTTGGAAACACCCGAGTATAATGCACATAACAAAAGTTGGAATGCTGGAACATCCAATGAATAATGGGAATTATCAAAATGCGACATCCATCTACCTTATGTTTTTACAACTTAGACATCAAAGGAAATATAAGCTATGGGCTTCAAGGAATCAAAAAATAAAAAAATCTTGTAAATAAAAATCAAGGATAGGAACCCGTCCGGCAAAAGTATAAGGCAAATGAAAACACAAGTAGACACGACCCATAGGAAAAACAAAAACAAATAATCAACAAAAATTAGATAAAAACATTATGCAAAGAAGACTCATGGCTACGAAATGACAATCAACAATAACAAAGAAGACCTAAGACGAAAAAGTTGTCATCTTCCACAAATCGGTTAATGACAAAAGTGCAATAGCTATGATGTATGGAAGAGATGAAGAACCCCGACCAAATGTAACAGCCCGTTGATGAATTGTTATGGGACCAAATGTAGCAGCCCGTTGATGAATCGTTATGGGACCAAATGTAGCAGCTTGTTGATGAATCGTTATGGTTTATGCACACTGCAGGGCTATGGACATGTGTTGTCAATAGTAAGAAACAAGCATTGAGGAGACTAAAGAAGATCGTTGATGACATGCAATAGTGCTCTGTGCAAAAGTGATAAAAAATGAATCATAACAAAAATGAAAACACCCATACATTTTAATAACAAGGGGAATGAAATCATTGCCTGGTGCCCACTCAACATATGATTGTGTCTTGTCCTAAACAGCCATCATTATTACATGTGTTGTTGTCGTTGATGTTCGCTACACCATATTTGCGCGAGTTGGATGAACAATGACAATGTCCATCAACGTTCGGAAATCATCTTTGGTGATAAAGATATCCATTTGTCATTAGGTGTGGTAAGGGAAAAGGTTAAAGACCTCCCTCTAAACATGTGTGCTCCACTTTCCACAACAATAATTACAATAATATCCTAAAATGTATTGTGCATTATTGTACGTTCATTCCCATAAGGGCACCAAAGCAAATGGGTACCTAAGCTATCAATGGTATGACCACACTAACACAATGAAAGATGAACCGCTATAGGATGTGGCAAGCCAAGACAGGTATGTAATGTTCTAAGGAAGTGGGTTAAGGATAGACAAAAGGCATGTGTGGTAGGATGAATTAATAACCAAGCACCTGCCCCTAGACCCACACATGAGCAAAAACATGTTTGCTTGATATTTGAAAGTAAGTCTGTTTAAAGTGAAACAAACTCTTGTTCGTGTAAGTGATTTACCAAAAAAACTTACACCTAAGGATAAGATTAAACCACTAGGCTTTCAAAAGGCGAAACCTAATAATGAAAAACCTAGGGTAACATGGCCCATGTATCCATAACACCATTTGGAACAAAAAAATGTTAGTTTCAATATGTGTTATTGCATCTAGAAGAATAAAGTGATCATCATGCTGGAAACAAATGATAAATGCAAAAACGATTAATGCCCAACATCCCAAAAATGTGGGGGCAATAATTCAATTATTGAAAAGAGGCCAAGTTCGCTTGAAAAAACAAGAAGAGTGGTTTGACAATGATCTAAAAGATTAATAAAACCACCAAAAGTTCCCACACCAAGTAACTTTTCCAATTTAATTATGGTACAAATATCAAATTCGACATGATGTTACAAAATACTTGGAGAAAGAAACATTGTATGAAATAAATAACTAGGGTGTTGGCACAACACAATGAGAGCATCATAAAAATCACTCGAGGATTTACAAACATAAGGAAACTAGATATCATCCCCAAATCTTCATGAAAAGCTTTAACCACAAACAACTCAACAAATGATTTGGATCCCACTGGTGCACCCAAAATATGAAAACCCAAGTTTGAAGTAAAAAAGTTAAAAGGAAATGATATAAAATAGTTCAACCCATGTGGAGACCAAGCTACACACTTTGTCAAGTGCACTAAAAGCCTTGATGTTAAAAACTCCTCCTACAATTGTAAAAAAACAAGAACCACATCTAATGTAGGACGTATTATATGCATATCATCCACCAATGAAGGGAAAACACAAGTAAAATGGGTTGTTGTAAGGTGAAAAATGCAAAGGTGAACTAGAATAAACAATGTTATTCCCAATGGCTCCCCCTATTGTGTACCGGTCTCGGACAAAATAACTATGAAATTTTTATGTTGTGAAGTTTAAAAAATATATTGTGAAGATGGGCACACATAAAATCGTCGAGCAAACGAGAAAAACTAATCTAGATAATCAAACGAAGGTTGTAATTTTTGAAAAATGGCTGACCATGACGCGTTCCCAAGTTCCTTGTTGGACCCAAGTTGGGTCCAAATTAGTCAAACAACGAAGATGTTTGGAATTCGGGGCACACTCCCAGCTTTCAACATTAAAAGGGGTAGAGGGGTGTGCTAAAGTTCCGAGATGGAACTAGGAAGAGGGACAATCTTTAGTAACTTACTTGAACTTGCATCAAACCAACCAACAAGTTAGTTAGTTCACATTTTGTAGCACCCTTGGTGCTAAGACAAGCCATGAGCAACCCTGGACTCATAAGACTCACCACAGCCCAGACTCGAAGGAAGCCACCACCTTCCCCCATACAGTATTTTCTACATCTCTCCGCAACACCTACATCCGAATGGCTTTTTGTCCCGGGATTCCCAAGGAAGAGTCCTGAAATTGTCCCGATTTAGACTCTATGGACTTTGCGAGTTCATAACTCTTTGTTTAGACCTCCAATTGGGATGAGATCTAAAACAAACTTGTAGCTCTCCTTGAGATCTTTCCAACGGCGTGTCTCACTCCACTTGCACACATCAGGGTCAAGTCGATTCCCAACTTTTAGTGGTCGGGAGTCAAACTACCAGTTTGACTCCCGACCCTTCTTTTTGTTATAACTTATGTTGTAGATGTCCAAATGGTTCATGCGAGACCATTTTCGACATTTACACTTCAATAGCTTTTCAATGATATAAAGAACGCCTCAAGGTGAGGTGTTTTGACCCTTGCAATCGAACTTTGAAGTTTTGGGAATCCCGGAGGACTTTCAAGTCCCCATTTCGGGAGTGTGAGTGTCATCCTCGCACTTTTCTAAAAGTGGGGTTGTGACAGACCATGACACCAAATTAAAAGCATTATGGATATCCACATGTAACACCACTTAATTTGGGTGCAAATTTAACATTGTTTGAACACCATGAAACATTGTCTCACACCCACTATAAGTTGTCATGCCAATTAATGAGGATTAAAATGTTCTGCGAAAATATCCCTAAATGAAATAACCAATTTGTGAGCAACTAGGGATATGTCACTTCACTAATCACAATGGGACATATGCCTCTAAACTACTTTTCCAATGTTAAAAGTCGAAATGTAAAAAGTAAATGCGATATTAAAGGTGAAACATGACTTCGAACAATGTGCCCACATATTTTGAATAAAATGTCAAAGCCACTAAGAAAATCATATGAGATAAAAAAATTTCGTAAAAGCTCATACACCATATCTAAAGGGCCATCGGAAGAAAGACGTGGTGAATGAACCAACATAAAAATAAATGCCTTTTGATATAAAGTAACCTCTATCTCAATATGGAAATCATTAATGAAAAGGGGGAGATAACTTTAGCAAGTGGCTAGAAAAAGGTGAAGGACTCCAATGGTCTTGTCAGATGGGGTTGTAGGTGTGCTCGGAGCAAGTGCACGTATTGCTCAAATGTACTGCCCTACATGGGCAAGGGCTTGTGCGCAACATAATCATGTTAATGGAAGTGGGGTAGGATATGGAATCAATTCCAAACACTTATGAGAAACTAAAGTGCGTGTTTTAATTGTGTGTTCCTCATGTAATGTCTCCCAATTTCCACCCACGTATCAACACAAGCGAACCCAAGACTCTTGGTGGCCTTTCTCACCATCTCGTGGAAAAAAAGACAAACATCAAAAAAAAAATAACAAAAAAACATGTTAGGCTACAATATCAAAAGGATTAGATGTTTATCGAAAAGATTAGATGTTAATCGAAATAAAAGGATATGCAAAGTTCATTAAACATCAACTTTAAAAGCATATGGAACATGGTGGTAGGAACAAAGATGAAGTAAACCTAAATGGAAATTATCAATGATATCTATGGATGCAATCCATGTCCATGTTGAAAAAGGAAAGGAACATGGTAAAATCAAAGGCAACATTCCCCCTAAAATAGATGATTACTTATGAGCAGTGCATGAAAACTAGTGTCATGTTAAACCCCCCTTGCATTAAATAGACGATTGTATGATAAATATTGGACAAACTCCTAATGGGTGTGGTGGGTGGAGCGAAAAGAGGGCCAATGGACCAAGAAAAGATGAAGGAACTTGCCGAAGTAAACTAAGAAGGATGCAAATGATGGGCAAATGGATGGAAGCTAAAGCACAATTGGGCATAGGGGTAAAACTAACTACTAACTTTTCATCATGTGCCTACTAGGAATCAGGATGCCCAATGACATTTTGGGAATGAAAAACCCATAGGGGTGCAATCATGTTAATAGGAGCCAAAAGTAGTCGTAACCATTGCTTAATTTTATTTTTTTACACCAAATTTTTTTAAAAATAATTTTAACTTGAAAAAATGTTAATTTTTTTGCACATTATCAAATATAATATTTTATTCTATATATGTCCAAAATATGAACTTATTTCATTAACATTTGGACCTTCAAAAGTAATGTAAAAAACTTGTAACCATTATTTTTAAATAGTAAAAGGACTTGTAAATGAACATGGAATTTTTTTTGAGAATGACATTTTTTGAAAAAATTAACACAAACATTAACCAAATCATACAATTTTTTTAAAAATATTTTAAAAGATTTTTTTCAAGATTTTTTTCAAAAATATTTTAAGAATATTCCCTAAAATAGTCATCTAAGGAAGCACCAGTGGCTCCTATAAACCATTTGCACCCATATGATCTACTATGCATATCCCTGGCTTAACATATTTAATTTAAAACTAGAACCCTGAACATTAATGTTGGAAACCCCAACTTGAAAAACCCCCTTAACCCCCCCAAACCCTAAAACTATTGCCCTAAAGAATAAATATTTACAAGCACAATAAAAAATCTAAAAAAGGGCATATGGAAATAGATTCACAAAAACCCAAGGAATGGGTGGGAATAACAAAATGAACCCAACTAGAGATTCGTTTCTACTTGTGTAGTTGTTCAAATATCTTGCTCACCTACTTTACCTATTCTGTTTCACCCTATTACATTCTGCCTTGCCTTTCCCTATTTAGTCTGCATCACCCTTGTCGTACTATGATTTAATCCTTCTAGATCTTGAAAGTTAAAATTACATAATTTGTAAATAGAAAAAACCCTAAACCTTAAACCCCTAATTTCTTCCTTGGGGCATTGTTAAAACCCTAAACCTTACTATTGTTGCTTGTATATCAGCCTACTTATGTGTTGTCACATTCAATAGAATCCACATGTAGTATCATCAACACAATGCTAAAACTAGTGAATGTCATTATGCACCCCAAGATGTGTGTGTACCTTTCTTGACATCATGTGCACTTTGCACACTTATTACGCTTGGACTAACCTACCTTATTCAACTCCTCGTGCACTAAAGCTTTTAAACCCATCTTAAATAAATGTTCATTTGTTTAGAAATTAGGCTCAACTTTTTTTGCACTTGGTTGTACTCACACAACAACAACACCCAACAATTAATGGAATAAATTTTTTTCTTTCTTTCACACACAAACTTTCACATTATTTTTCCCTTCCCTTTACAATTATAGTGCTTATCAACCATTACTTTCAACACCATAAAGGAGCAAAAAACCCCATGACCCAATGAATGTGCATACAATAATGACTATAAATCGAAAGGAGTTGCACAATGCCATTATATGACAAAGCCCACCAAGAAAGGAAGATGTTTCTCCTCAAGAGCCAACTACTCTTTTATGTTGTAGTTCATACATGACAAAATGATTCCTAACATCAGTTGGCAATTGTACCACCACCCATTAGATTTTTCACTTTTAAAAGTTGGACAAAGGAACAAAAAGAAATTGGACAAAACAATAGAAGCAAAATTTTCCCATTGCACCTATACTTGTCTTCAAAATCCCATTTTATTTTTAGAATTCCCACAATAATGTAAGTGCTTTCTTCCAAACATTGATGTTACAATTATTTCCTTCCAAGACTCCAAAATCACAATTGAACATGCCATTCAAACCATTCATAAAACCCCTAGATTCTTTCATCGTATTCTTTGAATTGGTCCCAAAATCTTAATTTTAATTTTGGATCTTTTGTCCTAAACCTCATAGCATAGTGGAATAAACTAATTCCAAAAAAAAAACCCAACATTTATAATGGGGCATTCTTCCCCAACTACACAAAGAACAAAATACCATGTTTTAGCCACACTTAACTTCAACATTCATCATTCACAAACAACAAATAAAACTTAGTTCTTTTTGCAAGACCACCATGATTCCAAGTCTGAGCAAACTACCCCTCCTTATAGTCTAGAGGTTTGCAACATTTTCCCACCATCACAAAATATGAAAAATGAACCATTGTGAAGCTCCTCAATCCGTCTTGAATAACAAACAACAAAGAAGATAAGCATATGAACTTACCAACAAAATAAATAGACCACATGCTCACAATCCTATTGCTTCCATGAATGTAGACATTGTATACATAACACAAAATAAATAAATAATCAACTAATTGGAGAAAAACTGATCACCACTATAGTGAATGATCAACATTTTACATTAGGCACCATATTAGGGTAGTCCGATTTAAGCTTATTTTTCATTTTTTCACCTTTTTACTCATTTTAGGTCACACACCATTTTCACCCTGTCTTTGGGCTTGCTTCCACCCCTTATCCCTCTTTCAATGGTATTTGCAGAGTAAGGAAATTTCAATATGAAATGTTAAAACTTAACATTTAATGCACAAGGTTTGAATGTAATTATAGTAGTTGTACATGTAAGAGCAATGAAAATATATGTAGCAGTAGTGTGGAAGCACTAAGGAAAAAAGAAAAATAAGATGAAATTTAGTTTACCACCAAAATTGGTGGAAACATTAGTTTGGGTCCAATTATTTTGTTATTTTAAGTTTTCATTCCCAATTATGGGTTTAATGCCTTATTATGCCAAAATCAGTTGTTCTTGCACCTTAATGTGTTATTTTATAGATGTTTTTAATATCTTTAATTTGTTATTATCTTACTTAATAGATTTTTAAATGTTTTTAAAACTCAACCAATAAATGGAACTAGGATTTGTCACCAAGTGGGGTGTGAAGATACCATTATAATAAAATCTTATTGGGGTTGCTTTCTTTTTTTTAATGTCAAAAGTTCATATTTGTAATTTTTCGAATATTAAAAATTTATTTAAGGTAAAATTACTAGTAATTAAAAAACACATCACAACACAATCATTATATAATATGTCAAAACATCATGACATTTCCAGCTTGATATGGGTGGGAAAGGGGATGTGCAAATTTTCATATACAATTTTCGGATTTTTCTTTCATAAATTATGATCCATTTTAAAAGTTAAATACCTTTAACAAAATAGTTGGTTTGTTAATTTTGACTTTTTCTTACAAACCATCTATAACATATACATGATTTCATTGCATATTACCAAATTACAAATTCTATAACATTATAATATATTTTTCAAAGTATGTTTTATGTCACAAATTTTATTAAATAAATAAAATCAACATTAGTTTATTACCTATTACCTTTTCGTCAAAACAACTTGAACTTTCATTACAACAGAATGCATCCTTGTATGCCAAGTGATTTCATTCGATTTTGAGTGAATTCATTAGTCTAGTGAATATAGGCTAATGAACTACACCCACATTTTGTAGTAAAGTTTTGGGATCATTTTTCTTGATGATTAAATATCAAACCCCCATAGCCTATGGTCCATATTTATGAATGTTTAATACACAATTCACATCATGTTTTATGTTGGGATAACATTCCCAATCATGCTTAAAGTGGTTTAACACTCCCAATTAGGGCCCATTCCCCAATGCAAGTTAGGCAAGGCCTTGTATTTTGAGAATGGGGACTTATGGGCATTTCCTTAAATTGAATATAATGAATTAATTGTTAAAAAAAGAATCCATTATGGGGGATTCAAACATGATGATAACATAGCCATATAACTCCATATCAAGAAATACGAGTTTTTAAATATAATCAAATCAAAAATGTTTTTTAACATACAAGATGATGTGGATGTTTTTGTGGCATAAGGTGTTAACTTGGTGTTAGGGTGCTAGTAACATAGTGTTATATTATCACATAAAACTTGAAGAAAAATAGATTTTAAATTAGAATTACAATGTTAGATAATGATTTAAATAGGGCCACTTTAATTCAATGTTGTTTCAAATATATATATATAATCCCCTGTTGCTCCTTTCTATTTTTTGTGATTTCCTTTAGTCATATTTTCCTCCATAGTTTCCCATAACTTTTTAATATTTTTCTTTCCTCTTATTACAATGAAAATTGTCGTAGTTGCAAGAAAACAAAAAACTTACAAGTGTTAGACGGTTAACAACATGAAGATCTTTACCATGACCATATCAAATTACGAAGAAGATTGAAAATTCACGAGAACGTAACCACTAAACATATTTGCATCATACAAGTTTGGTTATAAAAATCTTGAATGTATGCAACTTCACACAAAACATGTGAATAATTTGTAATCTACAATAAAAAAACAAAAAATTCCAAAGGAATTATTTTCATGCAAAACAAAAAAGATAAAACATGAATTCATTTTTTGAAAATTTATATCAATAGATAACAATTACAAAAAGGGTGCAAATAGGATTAAAAGGTCCATTTTTTGACATAACCATTATTTAATGTTCATTGTAATAAGTGGTTACTTAAGTTAATATTTAAAAAAAGATTATCTTGTACAATAATAATTTAAACATTTGCCAAAATTTGAAATGAATACAATGAGTATGGAACACCCAATATATATATATATATATATGTAATTAATATTTTTCATTATTTAAGAAATTTTAAAAAATACTTTAACAATTTGAAAATGACATTTTTATGGGAATGTTTTTGTGTACACCTTTACATTATAATATAATGCAACATTTTTTGAGGTCATAAAAAATAATACAATTTAAAAGTTGATTTGTAAATCATGATTTTAAACACATTATACGAAATATTCATTTCATAATAAATGTTTAGAATTTAATCTTTGTCCTTGATTAGTTAATGTTATCACATTTACACCCATAAGCAAGCACACAACAAAATTTGTACCTCTTTTCTATTTCATAGATGAACCAAATCCACATTCCAATGATGACCCAATGAGTTTGTAATTGTAATTTGTTATAGTTGTATCATTCCATCAATAGTGAACATCAACATCTACAAAGGACACATTATATGGGTCATCATTTGCAAAGAAAAAATAATGTATCAATAATAGTTTTGAAACAAAATAAGCATAACAAAAACAAATTTGAAAAAATGTAACAAATGTTGTGATAAAATACACAATCAATTGCAAACTTGATGGAATTGTGTAATTACAACAAAAAAAAGGAATAATTATTTCAAAAGAAAACAATAACAACTCAAGCTATAACATAAGACTATAGAGTTATCAAATGTGTTGTTGTTGAAGTCTTGCAATAACAACAATAAAAAATTTAAAAAATCATAAAAACACGATTAATTTAAAATGATGATTATAATGTCATAACAAAAGTTGTGTCAATGATGCAACTATAATAAAGAAACGTATATCATACAAGAATAATGGCAAAAATGTGAGAAATTCAAAAAGGGTGATGATGTTGTAGAATGCAGAGGCAAAGACAAAAATAAAATGACAACACAAAATACAAACATCATAGAACTAAGATTTTGAAACAAATGATAATGCTAAAACATTGTGTCACAATGCAATTTTAATGTTTAGTACATATAATGAACTCAAAAATTTCACATTCAACATGCTTATTGTGGCCAAAGTCCCATTCTTTTCTTATATATATTTAAAAAAATTGGCCTTAAATATTTTAACACATCTTTAGATTTGTCAAATGTTATTAGTGATAAAAAACCTAATCAATTATTGATTTTGCATTATAGTGCAAACTTAAGACATGTTTTAAAAAATTTCAACAAGGAAAAGGTTGTGTGTGATTTGAAATGGGACTAGGACAAACTTTTAATTGTTTGTTTGAAATCATGCCAAACTATACAAAATGAAAAAAAAAAAAGGTTAATATGTTTAAATAATGCATGGATGAACCGTGGGTTAACCTAGATTTAAAAGACTCACCATGGCCATGACTTGAGAGAAATTACACTTCTCCCTTATAATTTATTTTATAATTATCTTATTTTTACAATAAATCCTAAATATTTTGTTGGGTGTTGAATCAACTATGATAGAGTAAGAATTGTGTAGTGTTTATTCATAACACTCAAATTGACATTTGTTATGCCTTAGCTTTGGGTGCAAGCCCAATGTTACTTAATCTCATGAAATGTTTTATTTTGAAACATTAGCATCCAAAGCAAAGGAATGACAAAGGACATTTATAACAAAAAATTGCTAATTTTCAAAAATAATAAGCTCATCAATATTTGGTTTATAAAAAACCCATGGCTTATAGACTTACAACTTCATGGAATCTTTTTTTTATAAAAACAACCAATTGATCTTGTAGTGTGTTTTCATGAATTTATAATGCAATTGTGATTATAGACTTGCTAAGAAGACCTCACAAAAATATTAGGCAGTGAAGGCATGTCATGTTTTTGAACAAATTGCACATCATATTCTTCGAAAATTAAAAATTCAATAACATGTTTTTAATTGAAAATTAAAAACAAACAACATTCAATTTCATATTGTTGCCCCTAATTTCTTCCAAAAACATAGATTATAGTTTAGGCAAGAACTAATTTTCATGCATTAGTAACAACAACAAACGACAAGGAACAAAAATCACAAACTTTCCTTGAAAATTGACATATACATATTGGACATTAATGTCAAGGACTTGAATGCTTGAAAGTGGTTGCATATGTTAGCTCCAAAAATTCACAACTTCCAATTTCTAGAGTAATAATGACATTTACAAGCTTAATACTTGTTGCTTGCAAATGGCAAATTAGGTGACTTGGTTTAAAACATTTGCTTGAAATGAATGGCACTAGTTGCATTGAAAGAACAATGATGCAATTATTAGAAAAAATTCAAAGCTTTGAGAAAACATCACTTTAACATTGGAGAGGGGGAAAAATAACAATTTATCAATTAACCCCTAAATAGAGAGTTAGGCATAATGAAATATAATTAGTGTTTCAATTTCCTTATAAATTATGGTTAGAATTAAGTTATAAGTTATAATATGGGTAATAATAACAATATATATAAGTATGGCATTTATTTATCCTAAGCCTTATTTATTGAGATTCTCAATTATGTTCATCCTTAGTTATGCATGTCCTACACATGCAAAATGAGTATGCACAAGTTACAAAATGCCTTCCATGTAGAAAAAGAAATGCAAACCTTTCTTTAAAATATATCAAGTCAAAGAAATAGATTAAGTTATATGATATATTAAATACACATATTGGTGTTTAAAAAAAAAGAAAAAGACCCACACAACATTGGTTTAGATCAAGTTTAGGGTTTGGTATATGAGCTAACCCTTGGAATCACAATAATGGTATTATTAACTATTAACCCTTGGGGATAGAAGATTGGACCTACCTTGACCCAAGCTTGGGGATATTTGAGCCAATATGCCTTAGGGGAAGAAGAATTTGTCAACCACCTTGCCTTTGTTGTTGGCTCTATAAGGGAGAAACTAAAGGGGATTTGATGTAGTCTTCATTTAGGTCACACATTTTGGAGAATGTCCATCATGTATTGTTGTTAATTTTGAGTTAAAAGTTTTGTTTTGGATTTGCCATAAGGGGGGGCAAGAGCCATTGCAGCACAATCAGCCAATTGTTACAATCAATTAAAAAAGTGTACATTGTTACTGAAGTGGCAATAAAACCAATTGGTCAAAAAAGACATGCGCCTTTGTCGAATTGGTGAACTTTATGTTATTTAAAAATAAAATTAAAAAAGTTTTACATTGAGTACTAAACTAAAACACATTTACGAACATTCTTGCTTTCCATTATATATACATGTGAAAAATAAAGGCATATTCTTTGATTTTAGAACACATCTTATATCACACATATAATATTTATATAATTTATAATGAGAATTCAACCAGTTATCAGTTTAATTTTTTTTGTTTGAAAACATCATGAATTCAAAAAACTCTTCGTCTTTTTTGTAATATCTTTATTCTAAAAATGCATTTTGAATCTAGTTTTTCACTTAAAAACCATTTGGACACCATTTTT
>Ga0209208_10001675_pt1 | contig 31469 bp, 27 predicted proteins | sample S1TSphfallax_3_FD_187694 | JGI IMG/M metagenome (GOLD analysis project Ga0209208, IMG submission 187694) | Host-associated microbial communities from peat moss isolated from Minnesota, USA - S1T2_Fd - Sphagnum fallax MG (SPAdes) (version 2) | ecosystem: Host-associated > Plants > Peat moss >...
TTTACAGCCCCCCTCCCCTCCCCTCCCCCCAATCTTCTGTCCAAAGCAAAACCAATAAATTTAAAACAAAAAAAAGCTTACAAAACAACAGCTCACCTGAATCAAAGCTCACCTACCAGCATGGCTACAAAAAGCTTTACCAAAAGAAAAGAAAAAAATAGCTTTAACCTAACATGGTTTAAAAAAAGGCTCTACCGAACAATACCTTTCATCAATGCCCAACATCTCATTTCTTCTTCTCAATAGGCTACCCCATTATTAACTTTATCTGACAAATTTTGTGTCTCTCTTTTCTTTTGGGAAGGGAGGGGGAGGGCAGGGCCAAATAAATGGGATTTTTCCTAGTGTAAATTTGACTAATTTTGCTAATTTTGAGGGTATTTTTTAGATCATAGAATTGGAAAAAAAAACCTTGTGGATTTTTCATTTTTTCTGTTTCCTCAAGAAGAAGAAGGTGTGTGCTTGTGTAGTACTCATCGTAGCCTAGGGGTAGATTATAGAATTCACATAAACAAAATGAATAATTTTTTAAAAACACATGGGTCTCCAATGAAAGGTTCTATCTTAAAACAATGTTTTACATGAAATCAAATTAATGGGTTTAAATTCTTTTGGTTTTACAAGGAGGGGTTGAGTTTTTTTTTAAAAAATTACAAAAATGTACCAAATTGACTTTGAACAAAAAATGAATTCAATTTAAAGGTTTTTTATCTTTAAAAATATTTAATTAAATCTTTTTTAGCATATTCGAGAAGGTCTTGGCCAATTCCCCACAACCAAATCTCCACGTTCCCCCATGTCACCCAAGAAAAAACCCGTTTGCAAAATAGAGATTTTTAAAAATTCCCTAACACCTCTACCCTCAAATAAACACTCCTCCCATCTGCCTTGGAAAATGGACAGAAAAAAGGAAAAAAAACCCACACCGTAACCAGCCCGATCCCACCTCACTCAACACAAGAAATAACCTTTAGGGATAATAGGAAGGGAAAAAAAAAAACCTCAAGCCCCTACACCTTATAAACAACCAAACCTTTTACCCTCCCATGCCACCTAAAAAATAACAAGCCCCAAACCCCCCAAAAAAAAACACACCTCTCATAAAGACAAAGATCCACTCAAATCCCAATACCTATCCAAAAAAGAAAAAACCCCAAATAAAATTTTAAAATCCAATCTTCCCCTTCCAATTATAACCTTATCCCAACCCATCCCAACTCTAAAAAGAGAAGACCCACACCTAAATTAGTAGTAACTTTGTAATATAAAGTTATTCGTAAAGTCAGGAAAAGACGGCATTGGAACCCCCTGTTTGGTCACATACAACGGGATGAGATTTTTTTTTAAAAACGCGAAAAAAAAAAGTCCCCCCCCCCCATGTGCATTCATTCATTCATTCATGTCTTCGCGTTTGTCGCGCGTGAAGTTGTTGTTTTTTTAAAAATTAATGCAAAAAAACTAAGTCTTTGTGTTTTCTCTCCTGGAATCCATAATAACTGCCCTTGTTGCTCGCATTAAATTTCTTCCCATCATTTAATGCAGCATCTTGCTCTCTAGCTGCTGCTACTACTACTACTCAGTGTTTTTTTTTTTTTTTCTTACTTAATTTTTTTAATGGCAATTGTATGTCATAGCCAAAGTGACCATGATCCACAGGAAGATTTAGCCAGATTTTAGCTACAAGATAAATATGTAAGTAATTTTCCAAAACTGTACTTTTTTTTGGGTATTTTGGTTACTTACTTGAAATGAGTAAAGAAATCTGACAATTTTTTTCGATTTTTGTGGAATTATGGCTATTGAAAACCACCTCTATAATCAGATGATTTTAGCATTTAAAATTCTAATATACCATTTTGGCTATATACACTCACTCTCCATGATTCCCAATTTCAGATGTGCAGCTGACTGACGCACGACGCACTTGCTGCAGTGCCCAAGTCTTCGATAGAGCGATGGAAGACTCTTCTGGTGGTGGTGTTGTTTTGCAGCTCCTCTTCCACCTCCTGCGCTTCTCATCAAACATACTGGTTTGTTTGTTAGTTTCTTGGGTACTATTTTTACCTCTGTTCTCTGTTTCTCTTCTCTCTCTCTCTCTCTCTCTGTCTGTTATTTTCCTTTTTGGTTTTCGTTTGTGGAACAGATGATGCAAAGGAAACTACTACATTGACAAAGAAAATACAAAGATAAGTCTCTGGAGCAGTGACTAAAGACTCTTCTGTTGTTGTTGTTGCTGCTTCTTTGCAGTTCTCCAGTTCTCCACTTTCAGCGCTTCTCATCAAGGATACTGGTTTGTTGCTTTTTCCTTGTCTTGATTACTATTTTACTCGTGTTCTCTCTTGTCTCTCCGTCTTCTCTGTCTCTGTGTGTGTAATTTATCTTGATTGGTGCAAGAATGAATGCCTGATGATTGATGCATACAAAATTTTGGAAGCTAGTGAATCATCATAATCCCTTGCTTTTGATTTTTCAGAGTCCTCTGCCATCAAGGTCTTGCAAAGCACAGTTGCAGAGTCAGTTTCAGGCTTTCAACTATCAGGTTAGTGACGGTGGTGAGCTTCTGATTTGGGTTTTGCAAGCAATTCTAACTCTCTAAAATGTATTTCCTGTGGTTGATGACTGTGGCTATGGGGGACCTATCTCCCAACAACGCAGACCGATTTCAGCAGGAAATCTTAGTGCTGGAAAATGACAATCCCCAACTTGCAGAAGAATGCAGAAAACAACAGGAAAGGTGATTTTCAGCTGTATATTCTTAAATTCTCCTGTTGAGTTGTGGTCAAATCTTGGTTGACATCATTCCTTTGTAACTTGCAGTTTTTCAGAAATTAGGCATGCATGTGTACTTGTTTTAAAGATTCCATTAGGCCTGAAGGAATGAGTTCTCTGACATGAGCAGGATATCAAATAGTTTAACTACAGTTCTTAGGAATCTTTTGACAATGATGTTCTGGGATGAATGTTTGTATGTGTCCAGTACCGGTACCGATGGAGGTTTTGTTTGCACCACAAAAGGAACAGGCACGGTTGTCATCTGATGGCCAGTTTCTGGCTTACCTAGGTCCATCTGCAGCGGAAGTTAGCAATGTGGTAGGTTCCAACTTGGTGAGAGCATTTTCATTTGTGAATAACACAGACATGTGTTGACTACTTTCTCCTTACCATGGACTCATGTTGATGGACTCAGAGCATGAAGCTCTTTGTGAATGCCAAGCTGCAAAAGCTAACTTGGAGTTATTTTTTTCCTGCTGTATTACTTAGTGGGTTCGGCCAATTAATGGAACAGAAGAGGAGGCAAAAATGGTGACAAAGGAAACACACCGTGGGGTGATTTCTCGACCCTTTACTGTTCTTTATTTCATCCCTTGTGGACCAGTTTCTTGAGTAAAAATTTTCATACATACAATTTTTCTTGTTATCTATTTCAAGTTAAAGATTGTGGTTTTACAGATCCACTGGTATATTTGGAATCCATCATCTGAATACATCATCTACAAGCAAGATAATGGAGGTATAAAGCTAATGCAACACAACACGCATCTTCATTCTAAGCCAGATGCATAAGCAGGATGACTTAGACGTCATGTTAGGGTTAATTAAGATCAGTGACATGGTGCAGGTTGGAAAGCTGAAGTGAATTGGAGATCTTCCTGAGGTTGTGACTGATATTCAGCAGCTCTTAGAAAAGAAACCGTAGTGAGAATGCAATACACATACACAATATTTTTGGGTCTGGACTTTATGGTTTATTTGTGGATACAATCTTATGGTAGCAGTTGAAGTGTGAACTGATGGAAACATGGAAAACAGGGGATGAGAATTTTCATCATTATGCAGTGGAGTTGGCAACAGGGGAAATTCGGGATCTGACACCATATGATAATGTGCATTCCAAAATTATACCAAGCAGTATCAGTGGCCTATACCCCTATGATATTTGTATTTGCATGAACATATGCAACAAGACAGATTTTGACGTGGTTAGGAACTTTCCTCTTTACACCTTTAGGAATCTCCAAAGAAAATGTCCTCTGACTTGATCCAAAAGCAGTGTATTTTGGAGAACAACTGCATCTGGGAAAAAGGTTAAGCTTTGCAGTGTAAAAGGTCACATTCTGGTGAAAAACTGTGTTTCAAGATGGTGTAATGTATCTAACGAACTTAGCTTTACAAATGAACCACTGGAAAAGGCAGATTGCCTTGCTATTTTCACCTTGCACTTAAAAAATGATCCACTTGTGTATGGTTTTGTGCAGTATAAAGTGAATATACGGACAGGAGAGGCAGTTCTTGACACTCAGAATCCAGGAGATGTTTCAGATTGGCTCTGTGACAGCTTGTTCCAGATTCGGGGAGCTTTGCATTATGACTTATCTGATGGGAGCTCCACTATTCGTGTTCGGGATGCCATTGATGCACCATGGAGGGAGGTCTTCCAGTGGTCCTCAGAAGACCAAGGCAGCATGGTAATTTGCTAATAAACAGTGAAGTGACAATGGAATGCCTGCAGCCTAATGTTCCTCTTTTGTCATTGAAGCATGAAACTGTTTCATGGAATGACTTCACTGTTGTCAGCACAATGTTTTGCACAGAAGCCTCTTACTGCTAATTGTGCACTTGGAGATTCTTTTGTTATCATGTGTTGGAATTAAGCATTACATTCCTGCTTGAAAGTCCTCCCAATTTGACAGAGGATAGTGCAAAAGGGATTGCCGTCTGACAGAGAAATTTGCAGGTTGGATTTGCTGCAAACCCAGTTCAAATGTACATTTTGTCATCTCTTAACTCCGAAACAACTCAGTTACTCTTGGTATGATCTTGACACTATCATGAGCATCTGTGCTCAATTAAGTTAGTCCAGTGCTGACGGTTTGCCTTCCTTGGTCTCTTGCAAGGATCATTTGCTTTGTTGTGTGACTGCTTTTTCTGTACTTTTAACCCTTTGTGCTACATTTACAGATAAACACAGCTGATGGGTCAGTGGAGCAAGTCATTGCATCAAGTCCTAAAAGTGATTTAATGCCTTTCAAATTTGACCTATCAAAAGTTCTTTTGATGGATTTCCGTACAAAGGAGTATGTTGCAGTGGCCTTTTGTTATGGCACCCTCAAATGGACAGCTCTCCACAGTAGGTTGGGTATTCAAAACTCTTTGTTGGCTTAGGAAGATCTTGTATTCCATCTTTGTATATGTAATACCATCTTTCAGATAGCTCTTTCCCAAGAGCAGAATTGCTCAATTTCTATTGAGTCTATATTTTGGTGTTGTGATTCTGAATTTCTTATTGGACTCTTTGCAATTGAAGTGCCTTGATGCAAACCTCTTTCCAAGGACCTGTTAGCTACTGCTCACCAGTTCTGAACTTATTAAGCACCATTTGATATGCCTACTCTTGGCCAGCTTCAATGTCTTCAACAGACTACAGCTTCACTGTGATTGATGGCAGTAACTTCATGTGCAATGTGCATTCCTGCAGTGTTGAAGGTGACATTAAATTACTTACAAATTTCAAAGATGGTCAGATGACAATTGGCAGTCGTGACCGTTCAAATCAAAAGTGGGTTCTCTGCCTTGTCAATTCACTGGTTTCTCTTGTTCAGAAGTGGATCACTTTGTACATGCAGAAGTGAATTAGACTTTGCAGCTAAGTATGTGGAAGAACATTTTATCTGGAGTTCACTTAGCTGCTAAGAGGCCTGAACCGATCAATTTTTTGGGTCTCCATTGTTGCTTAGTTCTGCACATTGGCCACCAGAGGATCCACTGTGGAACAGGATTGATTAAGTTTGCAAGTCTAGTTTGTGTGGAAAATCCTTTCTGATTGATTATTTGAATGTAGTACAAAGATTTCTGTCTCATCTTCCAGTTTTTTTTGTGCAATTGTTTTATGCATTGTTGGTGGGCAGGTGGGTGGTGACATATGAAAAGGACAATGCAACTTCAGAAAGTTATCTGTATGACCGAGAGTCTAAAACACTTTCACTCCTCTTCCTTCATCATCCAAAGCTGAAAGAGTATGTTCACTTGGATCTCTAGCTTGTCACCAGGATGTCATAAAATGCTGGAATCTTTTCTTCTGCCAAATTTGTGGAGTGATCCTTGGATCAACAAGCTTGTCACAGCTTAAATGAGGATATTATTGACTTTTGTTATTTTCTTACATCTCTGGAGTGCTAGCCAAGATCACAACTGAGTCTCACTGTTGTGGAAATGTAGGAGAAATGCAGGAGGCAGACTTTTGTAGAATTCTTTGCCCAAAGTTGTGAGCAGATTGTTCTATGACTGTCTACACTCACCATTGGGAGCTGGTATAGTCAATGGGAAGTAATGGTGGCTAGTCACTGCCATTCATGATGAAGGTGATGGTCTAGAGTGATACTCAGAAGGTTATGACCACACTCATTTTTTGTCATGTTTGTTTTGGTTCACCCAGAACTGACATAACAGTTTCCTTTGAAGTAATATTGTGAATTTTTCTCTGAAATCTCATAGATTAGTAATCCCTTACCCATGAGACTTGTTATGAAAATTCCAATTTTTGGGGTTTTGACCCCATTTTGATTAGTAAAAGCCAGCTTGTTGCAGGTATGAACTGGGAAATACATACCCACATACGGTGAAGTCACGAGATGATCTTGACATTCTTGTGTATCTTACATTGCCTCCAGGCCTCAAGGTACTTATACCTCAATCCTCTGAGTCAATACTATCTCTCTCTCTATTCATCTAGTAGTACTAGAACAGATATTGAAGATAGGACTGGGATGATGTTTTACAGGCACAAAATTTGCCAATGGTACTCCGAATTCATGGGGGCCCATGGTATCGTGATTGGTGGGGATGTGATTCTGAGAACCAATTTTGGGCTACACGTGGTTATGGTCAGTATTTTGTTTCCTTTTAAACCGCATTTTGCTTATCCAACCTATGAGTCTGTGTTGGTTCGTTAACTCTTGAATTTGCAAAAAATTCAATCAACACTTGGCAAACAGAGTGAGCAGATATCTAGTGCCTGTCTGGAAGAACATATTTTGCATGTGATAAATTGGTGTTAAAACATGGACATTTGGAGGTCAGTCGATCATTGTTTAAACAATAATGAAATTGTTGTAATGATGTCTCAGCCCAATTCCCATGCTCAACAGATTGTACAGTATAGCTACTATATCACTTTTTGTTATAAGATGTTGTGTAGATTTGTAAGGAACAATACATGTTATGCACTTAATGGAGTCAGCCTTCATCTTGATGTGCTACTAATGAGCACTAGTAGCTGTTTGCTTCCTCTTAACAGCATGCCTACAAGTGGAGTATAGAGGATCTGATGGTTTTGGCAAAAAGTTTTTGCATGCTGGTGACAAGCAGTGGGGAGCAGCCATGCAGGTACTTAACATAATCCAAAACATTGGCCACCCATCTGGTTGTCTGCATAAAAAACAGCATGAAAGTAAGAGGGTCTATGAAGTGCTTGTTTAAAACTTTGGATTGTGAATCAAGGGGCTTGCCTTAATGGCTTGTAGATCTCAGATTTTGAGACACAAATGGCTCTCATAGATAGCTAAGAATACAATGATGGTGTTATTAGTGATTGTGGATCCCATTTGGTCCCTAACAGTGGTGTAAGTACATGTTGTTGGAGTAAGATTTGTTTTTGACTGCAGGACTTACCTATGCTGTGGGACACTGATATGATTGTTAGCCATTACACAGCAGCTGTTCTTCTAGACCTGTTCATTCACTTTTTCAAACTTGTGTGCAATTGCTGAAAATGGATGGTTTTGGTTGTTCTGTTGTTAAAAGTTACAGATGGAGGTCATTTCTCACCACCTGTTTCTAACTTTCAAATTACCTGCTTGAGAATAATGCATGCCGATCAATCAGTTGTCCAAAATAACAATCACAATAGGGGGGGTTTGCATGTAAGTCTGGAGTCAGAATTTTGTGTTGAACTCCAGTCATCCTATCTCCAGCCTTTTAGTGGAACTTGTGCCTTACACTCCTTGACTTCAATGCCTTGTATGGTGATTGGACAGAATGATATAACAGATTCAGTTCTTTGGGCAATTAATGAAGGCTATGCAGACAGGGATAGAGTAGCTATTACAGGCATTTCCTTTGGGGGATATTGCACTCTTGCGGGCATTACCTTCACCCCAGGTAAAATTTTCAACATTCTTGAATGTGTCTAATCTACATGATTATATGCAGTGTCCTCATACCCCTTTGAGCCAAAGTGGCGAGATTTCCTGGCCCTTGCAATACAAGTCCTCACAATGTGTCCATGTGAGTTTTTAGTATCTAGTTGAAACTGACCATAATTCAGCTGGTTTATTTTTTATTCCGAGAGTCTCCTTAACCCAGAATTTTGACAAACTTGTGAACTTGTGAAGAGCTAATTTCTGTTTCCTGATCTGATATGTGAATCTTTGTTTCGAGTTACTAGAAGAGCACTTGATTTCCACAAGCATTGGTCGTGATGCAGAGCTCTATAAGTGTGCAGCTGAATTGGTGGGCCCTTCACAGCTTTTTACAGTAACTACCAAAATTGTCTCATACTGGTAATCGCTTTCCCAATAGGGCCCAGGTGTTGCAATGGACAATGGGAATCACAGATGATGGTACCTAGTAGCTATCAATATGCAAGTTTTTTCTACAATGGTGCAATTTCACTCTATGGTGAGACAAGTGAGACAAGTGAGGTGTTCAATGATGGGCAGCTTGGGAATGGTAAAATTTATCATGCTTTATATCTGGTGCTCTTGCATCACCCAAGAAGGTGATAATTTGACACTGATATGTGTAGTTTTAATTGTGACTGTAGGAAACCAAGACGCAAAATATTGAATGACAGAGTGGTAGACCTCACAAAGGATCACGAGCTCAATCAGACCCAATCTCCCATTTTCCATGTAAGCAATGGTCTTGGATCCTAACAAAGTTGGGTTGTTTAATTTAGTACACAGAATACAAAACTTCTTTCAATTTTTTAGGTCCCATTGAAAAACCTAATTGGAAACTCTAGGAACTCTGCTGAGGATCTTTGAAACTGAGACATTATTTGAACCAAATTGAATGACTTAAGCCAATGTGGAAGAACTACATCCATTTGAAGTATTTGGTTTGTGTTAGCAATAATTGGTTAATGCAAGTCAATTGGCAGTATTGACTAGACAACAAAGTTGATATATGTGTGTTACACAAATTTTCAACCTCTTGCTACCTTGTGCTATGCAGGTGGATAAGATACGTGTTCCACTGATTATGGCACATGGGAAGAACGATGTTGTGGTAAATCCAGGGGAAAGTGAGAGAATGTTTGAGGTGATGTCAATAGACATCAATAACCCCCCACCTTGTTTTATCCATTTTAATCACAGTTCCATTCCAAACTCATACCATCAAGTTCCAGGCTTTGAAGTTCATACCAATTGACAGTGTCAAATTTGTTCCAACTTATTGAAACTGAGTAATTACCTTCATTAGTGGAATAGCAGAATCAGCGCTTCAAGAGGAATGAGTGAGTGCTAGCACTTATGTTCTAGCACTCAGCTCTTCATAAGTGCTAGAAACTCTACCCTAGATCTTCTTTCTCAGCCAAAGACAGGTTTTCTGGTTGTAATTTGTACTGTCAATTTCAGCTCTGCAGATATTGGTTTGTTACATGCATGAGTATGAGAGGACTGCCATCAACAGCTGTGTGTCAAATGAGGAAAATCCAGGAACTGATTATGATGGGTTGTTATCTTATTTGGGCAGGCTCTCAAGGATAACAGGAAGGCTGTACAATATGTCATTTACAAAGACGAGGTGCATGGGATGACTCTCTGACAAAAGCTTATACAAAGAATGGGCATTCAGAGTTGGATGAATAACCTATTTTGAGCGCACAAGATAAAAAAATGAATAATGAGCCCCTAGACTCTCAAAATACAAAGAATGAATGACAAGGCTCTCATATGGAATCCGTTGTTGATGTGAGCAGGGTCACTTCCTGGAGCGGCTCCAAAATAAAATGGACTGGTACCAAAGAGTGGAAAAGCTTTTCCATGAGATATTGGGTGGCCAAGTTGGGCCCCCTCCTCCTGTCCAAAACAGTGGAGCTATCTTGGTTGCCGACTTGATAAGTAAACACCAACCCTCAGCACCTGTGGAGCCCAATTTTGGTGAAGTGAGATTGCACTAGTTGTAGCAATTTCTGTAAATCATTTGCATCTGTATGGAATGCAGGCAATGTTATATACTTCTTATTGCTTAGGTATGTCAATCAGAATTCTAGACAGCGCTTCTATCGGAAAAGTGCAATTTTCCTAAACAAACAGACCTTACTATTTGAAGCTTTTGCTGTATGCAACAACTCTCCTGGTACTTGATCTAGTTTTGCCATAATAGCTGACTAAGTTGTTCACAATGCACAGAATTGAAATGCTTGATACAAAAGAAATGGAAGTGCAAATCAAAATGTTTTTTTTTTATGCCCGATTATCACTTGATGCAACCAAATCTGGTATGGTAACAAATCCTTTTTGTTTATTACCAGTGTGTGGAGAGCATGGTGATTTTTGGGAAATGGTAATATTGTACTCGAGGTAAGGGTGAATATGATTCTTTAGGGGAAAAAAATCCTAAAGAGTATATATGGATCAAGGGGTATATATGGGTCTATAAATTTCCCTCAAGATAAAAGGCCTGGATTCTTGCTGGAATTTTACCTTGAGATCAGGGTATTTGATGATGGATATAGCATATGAAGGTGAGGGTAAAATAAGTTCTAGCATAGCATGATTTTATCCTATTGATATGACTTCAATGCCACCATCCAGGCCAGTCAAAGTAGTCATTTTTTTTTACTAGGCCTTGTGGAGACCATTGTATCCTCTGCAAATTTGCAGGTCCAAATGGCCAGACAGGTGTTCTGTGGGTATGTTGTTCATGGTATATCCTTGGATAAGGATATATGATTTTTTTTTAAAACTTATTTACCCATTAGGTAAGGGTATGTTAACACTCAAGTTTTCATCAGGTTAGGGTCTGGGTGGCCTTATCATATACCCCCCTTTTGAGGTAAAAAGTGGGTATGTGTTTATTTATTTTCAAATGGAGGATTTTTTTTTTAACAATTCAGGAGTTTTAAGAAAATTTTCAGAGATTGAATCTAATTTCAAAATGCAAGAATCAAAGTGTTTGATTTGTTCTTGACTATCACATCCACTTTTGCCATATGTTAGCAATTTGCAATTTTATCTCATATGGTATTTGAGAGTCATCAATATGGCAGTTGCATACGTTTTGCCATATTGATGACTCTCAAATACATCTACCCAATGTAAAAGGTCAACAAAGCAAAAAACTTGAAGAATCAATGAGAGGAATTGAATCAATGCAAGCTCAATTACCAAATTCACCTACCATCCTTAAGCCTTTGTATTAGGGCAAATATATCCCTCACTATCAACCTTTCATATCTGCAAACTTACCCAATTGAGGGTATGTGGCAAGGAAAATTGCCCATTAACTAAGTTAAGGGGGTATTTTACGTATTGTGGTAAGGACTCGCTGCACATTTTGAGTTCCCCAACTCCTTTTGAAGTCATTGTAGTTAAACACAATGCAGGAACTAGATATGTAACTACTATCTTCGACGCATTTAAATTTTTTGATCCATCAAATGTTATAGGCAAATCCCCATATGAACTAGAAGGTCGTGGATTTTAGAATTCCTTACATAACCATTAGGTATTACAAAAATGAAATAGATAGATTAAAATGGTGTACAAAAAGTTTATTAACTACTCAATAGTAACCTAAAATTTGTTTCGAGACAACTTTAGTACAAATGTCAAAACATTATTTCCATGTGTACTTAGCCTTCATGTAGCTGAAACGGTTAGCTTAAGGCATTAAAAAAGTTTTCAAAATAACTTTTGACTATTGATTTTCAAAATAATTTCACTAATAATGAAATATCATGTCAATTGTATGTCATTTTTGGTGCCTTCCATGGTAGTTTCATATTCTTGCATGGAAACATATCTAATTAGATTGAATTGTTATTGATTGACATATAGTAGGGGAATTTTACATGACCATTTTAAAGAAAAACATTAGAGTTATTCATGAAATCAAATAAACACAACACCGAAAGCCCATGTTTGCTTGATACCTAGGTCGTAATGGCAAGCTTTCCATGAAAAAATAACAAAGAATCCCAATGAAACACAAAATTGGTTTTTGCTCCTTGACTTGGGATGAAATGAATTTTCATGTCAAGTCGTTATGCTCATTGCAAAACAAACAACTGTTTTGCTTTCATGTTCTTGTGCTCTTGCTTTAGTGCTTTTGCAAGTAGTGCTGAGAGTAGTGCGCTTGTGTGTAGAAAAAGTTAGCAATTCAAAAAGGTGTAGAGAGTTATAAAGGAGTTTTGGGTGTGTGCCATGAACTATTTTAAAGATTTAATGTGGGTGCCAACAACAGTGCAAGGAGGGGGTGCCATTGGAGCACCCATAGTTTGGAGAGAGAGGCTCAAGCCTTACTAAAGGAACTTGATTTGAAATTTTTTTAGTTTGAATATAGTATTTGAACCTTGAAAATTCCTTGGGGGTTTTGTAACCTTTTTTTGGTGATTTTCATTTTATTTATTTATAGTCTATTGTTATGTATTTTAACCTTTCAAAACCCCTAAGGAAGTTTGCAGCTCTATTGGTGATCTTTATTTGACTTTTAAATTTTACTACTATAGTTTCAATGTTCAAAACCCTTAGGGGAGGCTTTGTGATTGTCTTGGTGATTTTCATTTGATTTTTTTTTTAATTTGTTGCTATATTTTCAAAACTCTTAAGGGGGTTTGTAGTTTTCTCAATGATATTCATTTAATTTGTTTTGAGGTCTCTTTGGAAACATCTGATAAAATTTATTTGTTTTGATTATGTTGCCATGGAAGGTTCAATTTCACTTCATTAGGTTTTGTGAATGCAGTTTTGATTTTCAAAACCCTTTAATAAGTCTACCCTACCATTTGGGGGTCCAATTTGATCTCATTAAGTTTTATGGGTATAATTTTAATCTTCAAAACCCTTCAACAAGTATGCAGCTCCATTTGGAGGTCCAATTTGACCTCATTAGGTTTTGTGGGTATGATTTTGATAAAGCCCCTTGGGGGGTTTGTAGTTCAATTCAAAGATTTTTATTGATTTTCTTTGGTTATACTATCATACAACTATGATTTTGATCTTCAAAACCCTTATGATACATTTTGGTTTATAGTTATGAAATTTAGTGAATGTTGATTTGGAAATTTAGAGATTAAAAAAATTGTCTATTTAGGTGAATGTGAATGTTGTGTGTGTTTGGGGTTTTTTTTTTAAAATGGCAAGCTTTCCAAAATATTGATGAATTCACGATAAAGATTTTGCAATCTGAATCTATTGCCTTGCTAAAAGGAAAAAAAACTCATGAAAAGAAGGTGCCATAGTGAATTGTGGAGTCTTCACAGCTTGTGACACTCATTCAACATACACTCTAGCTATTGCCTATAGTAGTGGCAAATAGTAAATGTTCCAATTGATTCCAATTGTAGTGTGGAAAGCAAGCTACCAAAATTACCAAAAATCTTACCATGCATCACAATTTGTGAAGGACACCTTAAAGGATTATCATGTAATACCTTGTAGGAGTTGAAGATGAGCAACCCAAATGGTTAGGAGGGGTCTAAAAGGGCAACTTTATAATGTGACAAGATATTGGAACATTTGAAAGCCATAGATGGACACACCGCAATAAACATATTGAGGAGGCAACAAAGTTTCCTTGAACACACACCTATGTCTTCCACCCCATCCCCAATGCCTAGCTTTCTTAATTCATTTGATTCAAACATTGTTGTTATTACCTCTAACTTTAACATTATGATTCCCCTAGGTGAAAGGCAAGTTCCAAGTGAAAAGTTCATGACCAAGAGTGAAGTTGATGGTGCAATCCAAAAGCATGATAAATATGGTACCCACTTGTGAGTGCAATCACATTCCAATGAACCAAAAAGGCATTAAATGTTGAAGATGAAAAATAAAAAATCTATTTACATTTTTCCATTTGAAACCATGGTAATCATAACAAGGTTTTTTTCATTTTTATGAATGTCAAAAACTCAAAAAAATAGATTTTATGATCTAATTGTAGGTTTTAGTTTAGGACATTTGAAAATTAACAACTATTGTTTCAAAAAAGAGACAATTTTTTAAAAGACTTTCCAAAGGATTCATGTAATAAAATCATTTTGATGGGAAAAAATAAATTATGACGACCTATTAGCCACATAATACATTCAAAAAATTCATAATTTTAAAGATGTGGAATTCTAAAACTTAAAAAATTCAAATCAATTTTGGTACAATTTGAAATTGTGATCATTTTTCAAGATAAAATACTAAATTTGCAAGGAATATGCATAATTTAAAATTTTCATATTTATTCAATGATGTATTGAGGAAACTATTTTTAAAAATTATAATAAGTTGCCAAAGATTTCATTCAAAAAATTCATTTATATGAAAAAATTATTTTTTAGCAAAAAGACTTATAGTCCTTTATTTAAAGTAATGTCGTTGGCTATTTTATTTTGTTTGCACTCATCTCCTTCACCATTAATGCTTGTGATCATTATGCTTCCTAATAAGCAAGATTGACATTAACCATAAAAGGAAGAACAAAATGAAAATAATCAAACAACTTGAAACTACCTAGTGAGATAGGAGTCTATTACCAGGTGAATGACAAAGTTTTAACAAGGCATGATGAAGATGGTTGATTAGTTGGACAAGATTAAGACATTTCATTAGTTTGATTTTCAAAATTTTGAAGGGAAAATACTTAGGATGTAGTTCTAGAATTTCATGAAGATTGGGAAATTATTTTGCTTTGATACACAAGGATGGACTTAAAGAGTTGTTGGAGATATAATAGAGACACAATATGTAGTTTAGAGTTTTGTTGGACTATGAACCATAGATTTTCATGTTTTTCATTTTCTATTTCTAGCATTTACATTACAAATGTTTAATATGTTCAATTCTAAGTAAAGTACACAATAGAATATTAATGAAAAAACAATGAGCATACTCTAAAATTGTTGTGTTATCTAATTTAAAACCATGAAATTCTAATCACAATTTTTGCTTATTTGGGATAATTCAGAATTTAGGAAATAAGGGAATAATAATTGTAATAAAAAAATTGTGTGGATACAATTTATAGATACAATTGAATGAGTGGAAACAACAAATTATAAGTTGAATTGTTTTGAGTAGGCAAACAACAATTTTGGGTAAAATCTACACCTACCATTTGGTGACCATCTTGGAGATTTATTTATTTTTGAAACAAACACAAGAAAAATATCATGAGAAGTTTGGATTTATTAAGAATGTTGTTTTCTATGGATGTCAAAATTCAAAAGAAGATTTATTGTTTATGAAGATCTTGATTTTAAAGTTTTTTGGATGCATAGCATGAAGGTCTAAGTGGTAAAAGTTGTAAAGAATTAAGTTGGAAGTATACAAAAGTTGAAGGAAATTGAGATTAATACAACAATGTGAATCAAATGGTGATTTGAAGTTTGCAGAGGTAGATGGATCAAGAACCTAGGTGCTAAAACATGAATTCAAATCTTGAAAAAAATCAAAATGTAGACCACAAAATGTATGAAACACCGAACATGGGTACAATTTTGGAACCAAAAGTTTGTGAACAAAATAACAACATGCAAGACATAAGGTGTTTTTAGTTGAAGTTGGAGCAAGAATAGAAATGTGGACATGGGGTATAAATGCCCTAGTTACAAAAGGCAATATCTAGTGAGAGGGATCAAATCTGATGTATATCCAAGAGAAGGGGGTTATCCATGCTTTCCAAACACCATTTATTGTTCAAGAACATTGGGAAGAAAAAAATGTAAGGGACAAATTGTTAATGAGAGATCCTATAAATTCTTCAAGTCCATGATATGTGAATAATCAGAGGAGTGATTACAATAGGTGCACAAACTTACCATTTGTTTACAAGTCAACATTGCCAAAGTATCATGAATTGATAAAAGACAAGGATGTGGAAGATAACTATGATCCCAACATTCCAAAAGGGGTAGATGCAAATTGCCCAAGAATGTTTGTGTATGATGATGCACAAGTGAACATTTTGGAAGAGGCATTACCATTTCAAATGGACCACAAAAGTAGAATAATTGAGAAGAGAAAAAAAGAATCCATAACATAAAAGTTACAATTATGTGGATTCAACCAAGTTGGTTCAAACTCTTTCCCTATGGTTTGAATGGACACAAGATGACAAACTATGCAAAATTTGCAAAGATGCGCGAAATGTTCCAAAGGGGAAAATGCATCAACCTCAAATTGAAAAGGGGTAGTTGATGTTCAAACAATCACTACATAAGTGAATGTAGTAGATGTAAATGTTGTTACCAAAAGCATAATCACATAAGAATAGGTGTTCCAGGAGAGAGAATCATGGAAGAACAAAACTACTATGGATTGGGAAAAAGAAGAATTAAAAAAAAAAACAATGGCAGACAACATACAACAATTATAGAAGGCACATACTATAATTGAAGGCTCTTTTATATCAGTGCAATATGGCTTGGTATGTTGGACATGACACTTCTTTAGAAACCTATAAGCTTCAAGAATCTATAGATTCATAAAATAAGTTGATATTGGTAGAAGAAATATTTCAAGATATCAATAGATAGATGTTGGAAACCAGCTATACTTTGAATTTGGGGCAATTATTGAAGATGACTCCTAAGTTGAAAAAATATTTATGGCAGATAATGAAACTAGATAAACCATAGAATGTAGCAAAAATAGTCATAGAAAAAATAGTACCATCTGTAGTATTAACAATAGCAACAACAACTATAGCCATTGATAATCATATGGTGGTTATTTAGGTACAAATCAAGAAAAATATTGTAAAGAATGTTTTGTTAGCTGGGACATCTAGAATTAACATCATTACATAACAATTAAGATTGAGATTAGGGTTTCCAAAGCTTAAACTTACACCATATAATCTGAAGATGGCAAATGAAACCATTACAAAGCCAATGGGATTGATTCGTGATATGAAGATATATGTTCACGACATACCTTATATAACTATGTTTACCATCTTACATAATAGTGTAATAGATGCTAGTTATTCCATGCTATTAAGGAAATCGTGATTGAAAGATGCCAAAATAACACTTGATTGGGGAAACAACACAATGACCATTTAAGGGAATGGAACAATCAAAACCATGGTGGTGATTAAACACCTGGGAGCAAAGGTGAAAAGACCATAAATGTTATTATATTATGAATACCAAAATGGTATCACTGATGAAGAAGAGGATATCATATTTTCCATGGAACCATAATTTTTTTCTATAAGGACCATTAGTCTACTAAATACATTTCAATACGTAAGAACCACAAACTCCAACCACAAAAATACTGAAATCAAGAATCATAATGCAAAACTAAGTAATATAAAATATGTTTAAGTAGAAGGAAAGACTACACATAAATATGAGCTAATAGTTGATATAAAAAATAAAATAAATTAGAAACATATTATAAACACCAGCCACAAAATGTTTATATAGATGAAACCCTAACAAAGGTTAAAGTTCAAGAGTTGCAGATAGTTAGTTAAACATTAACAGAAGAACAATAATCAATAAAACTCAATATGGGGACTTAGGAAGAACTCATATGGTGAAGGTGAATTCTAAATTACAACTAGAGAAGGTGCTGGAGTTGGAGGAACTTCTTCGAAGGTACAAGGATGTCTTTGCATGGACATAGAAAGATCTGAAAGGCATCCCACCAAAATTAGTTCAACATAAAATTGAATTGGATATAACCATACCATTGGTATAGGTTAAATCCAAATTATGTTATAGCAATGAAACAATACATTGATAAATTGTTAACAATAGGTTTCATATAACCTATGGAAGATGCCACATGGTTGTCACCAAATGTGGTAGTACCAAAAAATAATGGGAAGTTCAAAATTTGTGTGGATTTTAGAAAGTTGAATGTAGAAATGAAGAAGGATCCTTTTCCATTACCATTCACAGATGAGGTACTAAACACAATGACAAGGTGAATCCTATTCATTTTTGGATGGATGTTTTTAGCTCCGAAAGACATATACAAAACAACATTAGTTATAAATTCGCTTGAGTGTTCTTTGGAGGGTGATGCCTTTTGGAGTGAAGAATGAAGCTCCAACATTTTAAAAAGCTATGACAAAAAAAATTTAGATAATATTTGGACAATTTCATGAAGGTATTTCTACATGATTTCACAATATATAGTGACATGGTGACTCATTTGCAAAAGTTAAAATAATATGTTTTGGAACATGCATGGAATACATCATCAATTTAAACCTAGAAAAGGATGGATGGATGGATTGGCTACAATGCAAAATGGATGAATGAAAAAAATGGATGGATTGATAGGTAGCTACAATCGCAAATGGATGAATGAAAAATATAGAAATATACATTTGGACCATTGATGAACATTAACTACTTCCACTTGGATGTATAAGAATTGTTTAACATTGTACCATTGTGCCATTGTCTAACATTGTGCCACTAGTAGTGATTTCACTTTTGAAATTACTATCGTCATCTAAATGTGAGGAAGGAAGAAGGTTTGAAGCAAGGATCAGTGTAACAATTTGGTGTGCAAATGAAATTTAAGAGTTAATACAATGTGTTGGAGACTTTATAGAGAGGCATTTTTAGTAGGAGAGTAGGAGTTGTGATGGGACTTGGTGCAACAATAGAAGAATCGGTGGAGATTCCAAATTCAAGTGGTGAAAATGATGAAGAGAACATTGGTGCAAAATAACAATTAATTGCAATAGCACTATAATTTCAAGAGACTATAAAAATTATGTTGGAGGAGATGACCATAGATGGTAGGGCAAAAAGTCATGTTTATCCCACCATCTCAACCAAGTTTAGAAACCTTACCAAACTCTTGAAGTGAAGAAATAAATGAACGTTTACGGATGATGGATTAGAAGACTTTGGAATAAAGAGAAATTAAAATTTCAAATGAGAAAAGACTATTTTTAACCAAACAAAATTATTCTAAAAAAATTGAGAGAATAGAAATGTGGAAGAAGATGGGAAAAGGAGAAGAGGCCTAGGCTAATAAGGTAGGCTTAGTCACATTGTTGGACATTGAATGGAAGGAACTAGACCATGATAGCAAAAATGTTCAGAAATTTTACCAAAACATCAATTCATTGTCATTTGGCATTAGTTATGGAAAGGTATTTAAATACATGTTTCAAGAAGATTTTGGAGTTACAAAGAAAATAAAATAGAAACCCATAAGAAGTAAAAAAATAACTAAGCAAGAGCTATAACATGTTATGGATAACAAGAGAGGAACAATAAGAGGTTCTCCAAGGACCGTGGAAAAAATAAAAATAAGAATGAAATTGGAGAAGGATTGGACCAAAGTAGGAAGTTAAGGGAAGATGTTAGACCACAAAAAAATTATGCAAGGGAATGTAAGACAACTTGGAGTCGTAGCCCCAATAGTGGTTACACACCATATTCCTTTTAAACCAAAAAAGAAAACAACTAGTACAAGAGCAGCATAGGAAGGTAGATGAAATACGAAAGGAATAAATCACCACAGTTGGCAGCAACAATTTAAGAACAACACCAACAAACGCAACATGATGAAATAAATTAATTCTATGATTATCATGCACATATGGAGATTCATGAAGATGTTACAATGGATGTCCAAGAAATAGGACTACAAATAAATCAACAACAACCACAACATTATCAAGTACCACATAAGGTTTTACCAAAACCATCATTCAATGATTATAGACCAGTGTTAGCAAAAGGGAAAACTTTGGAGATTGGACAAAATATACAGATGTGGGATAAGGTGATGTCATCAAGAGATGGATTTAGGGAGGAAACACCATAGAACCTTACACCCAAGTTTGTAGAGGATATGGTAGCTAGGGTTTTAAAGAACAACAAAATTGTTAAGATGTTTCAAGCAATGGCTATAGTTAGCTTGAAAATGGGTAATTTGGGTTTAAAGGTGCACTCATTAAAAATTAATTTAACCACATTGGGAGGGAAGAAATAGGGATTGCTTAAGCAAATGTAGAAGGAGCAAGAAGGCCATGAGGAACATAAGAAGTGAATGGGTGGTTGAAAGAAACAAAAAATGGAAATGGAGGAGAGAGTGAATGCTAAAATGTTGGAGTTGAACATAGAAAATAAGGAGTCGACAACTCCATAGAAGGAATGCCAAAAATTAAAAAAGAAAGAAGAAGCATGGAACGAAATAGAACAACAATACTATAAGGCAATGATAGATTATAAACATAAGGAGGGATTGGAACGAAAGAAGGAACTCTGGTTACAAGAGTAGGAGACTAGGAATAATACAATTGAAAAGATGTTTGTATAAATTCTACAAATGAAATCTATGGTTGTAGGAGAGGAATTCCATTGACAAAAGGTAGAAGAGGAGAAAGAGAAGGCAATCTCAAAAGTGTTAGTATCATAGAAGGAAATACCAAAAACCAAGACAAAGTTGGATGATTTGCTAGAGAAGTACAAGGATTTGGATCATGTGTATGTCAAAATAGATTGGAAAAGTACAATGATTTGGTATAATACTATTTTATACTACATACCAAATAACAAATCAAAGACTCCAATGTTAAACTTAGTGAATGGTGGGAACTAGCGAAAGCGTAATACAAAGAAAAAATGTATAAAAATTTGGTTGCACATGAGAAGGATGAAGACATGTACAGAAGGCATTTGTTTGCTTTTAAGAAGGCCTTTCCAAATTTTATATATAATAGTTTGGATAATTCAGAGCCATTGAATCTAACAAAGGAGGTATCTAGGATAATTCATAATTTGGGGAATAAAGGAACAATCAATTGTAATAAAAAACTTATGTGAATATAATCTACAAATATAATTGAATGAGTGGAAATAACAAATTATTTGTGTTGTAAATATTATTGAAAGTATAGGTTGAATTGTTTTAAGTAGGCATAAAATAATTATGGGTAGAATTTACACCTACTAGAATCATATTAAACAAGGAATTTAAAGTAGAAATCTTACTCATATAGTTAGAAATTTGCTACCTATCTTTGTGCAATTTGGTCAAGATCGTCCATTCCAATGACCTTGTATGTGAAGTCTAAACATCTTGGTGTATAAAGTTAGTGAAAATATCAACTATGGTTTGGAACATCTCCATTTTCTTTTAAGCCCATTAATCCCCATTCTATTTATTACACCCTAACCTTGCTTGTATTTTGTTATAAACTCAAATTGCACCATGGTATGCATCTAGAGGTATCTCCCACGTAGGTACATTCAAGTTGGGTAAAAAATGTGTTTAAAAATCTATGTGCCAAGTCATAAATTTTTGGGTCATAAAACCTACATTTATGTGTACATTAATCAAACATCTTTTTGGGTCATAAAAAATTTAATGATTTTTTTCAATTTACAAATGGGATATTCTCAAGATATTAAGGGAATATTTTCCCAAAAAAGTTGTTAAAGGTGCACAATTTGCTAGTCCTATTGATTTAAATGTACCCATATCCTTATCCTTTGTGGGATAAACATTTCCTTTCCAATGTATCTTGAATCTCCTAAAAGGTATTCAAAATATTCATCCCCAACAAATGTTTAAAAAAGAAATAACACTTTACATGACCATACCCTTGAAATTTTACCATTAATTAACCTTATCATTTAAACCTTACAAATTAGACTTTAAAAAAATGGAACTCTAAAAACCCTAAACCCCAACTTAAAAGCTTAACCTAAAAAAATAAAACACAAACCCCAATAACCAAAAATATAAACCCCAATTTTTTAACCCAAACTTCAAATCCTAAAATGCCAACCCTAAAAACCTAAACCTTAAACCCTAGAATCTAGACCTTAAAACTCCAAACCTACAAGCTTGCAATTAAAAATTCCATTAGCATAGACTTAAGTTCGGTAGCCCATAGTTGGCAAAATAAAATGTTGGCACACATTTTTTTGAATCCCATGTTGAGTTTTTTTTATTCATAACTTTTTGGGATTTTAAGGATAATTTCAAAATGGGCATGAGGAAAGAAATAGGGGGTGAATAAGGTGTGAGAGTGTAGGTGGACAAGGTACAATTTTAAAGATAATTCTATTAGCTAACAAAACAAGTAGTAATTATTTAAGTTCATATCAAGCACCCATCAAGTAATGATGTGAAATATTTGAATCACTCTTGTACCCAAAGTATAAATAATAATATTTCATTTCCTACTTCTATGGAGTTATCATAATGCACAACAATGATTATTAAAGAGAACTAGGCTTAAAACCAGTCTTGGGATAGGTGATTGTCAAAATAATAACATGAAAAACACACAAAGTTTTGTGTGTTCATTGTAGCCAAGTTAAATTCCTAGTTCGCTCATATATAATAGTTTCACATTGTGCATACCATGGTTGTATATTTTGGGATTATTAACCTTCCAAGTATTAAATTCTTGGGCGATTGTCCAATTGCATGGAGACAAAAGAAATGTCCCATAAGAGATTTGACATTTCAAATTGTGAGAAAATTAAGTTGGTGTAATTCAATTCAATCAAAAGTAAAAGAGGTTGTATGAAGAATTATCTTTTCACATATATGTTACCTATTTTTCATATGTTCATGATTTTTATAGTGGTGGCACAATTTAATGAAAGCTCATAATCAACACATTGAAAAAAATATTATTTAAAACAAAAAAGGAAAATTCAATCATTACAACAAGAAAACATTTAAGTAGTGTGCTTTACAACTATGAAAACAAGAAATATGAACATTTTTGTAAGGGGCAAGGGTGCAAATGTAATAATAGCAACCACTAAGCGTGTGAACATTTAAAAAGATTTATAAACCTTTATATCTTTGAAAAATCATAAGGTGGTCACATAATTTGGATTATCATTTTTTTGGGGATTAGGCTTCAATAATTAAAATTTTCAATGCTCAAAATTTGATGCAAATTGATGATGTTTTAATTATATGTTTACATGTTTAAAGCAACCATAACATTGTTCTCGACATGTGGTTTTTTTGGGTTAAATTTGTTTCTCCCTTATTAGATGTGCACCATTCATTTCAAAATTGAAATGATTTTAATGTTTATTACTTAATAGAAGAAAAATAAAGTTAAATTTTGTGAAATTATTTTTCTCTAGATTTATCTAAAGTCTATGGCTTCAAGCCATGTATAGTTTTTTAGATACAAAAATACACGTATTTTATTAAATTATGTATGAAAAGACACATTGTTTGATTTTTTCTCTCCAAAATGTGTTTGGCTATTGTGCATTTGTCTTTTGTGCATTGGTGAGAAGGAGGATAAAAATATGGAATAAATATGCCCACAACAAATGCATGAACAAAAACAAGCTAAATGGGCACCACAATATGTAGGGGAATATTTCATAACTTTGGAGTTGCAAATATAGTTAGAATTTCAACATTTTTATGATGCCAAAACTACAATATAATGACAACACATACAATGAACATTGCCATGGGAAATAATGAAGAACTTGCTTATTGTCAACTCTCGCAAGTTTCAAATTACATATTGTAAAATAATCCATTTGGAATCTTAACCAAGAAATACGTGGAGATCTTGAGAAAATATGCATAATGAAGTCATTATCTTTAAGCTTTGATATACACTACTAGGTGGTGCACTCTCACAATTGGTCACAAATTAGAAAAAGACCAAAATCATGTACCCTATAGTTTTATTTACACAAAAAGAAATTTCTATTCGATACCCAAAACAAACATAAATGACAAATAAATTTATGTTTCATGGCTTATTCATTTGGAATCACACCCAAATAGAAAGTAAGGGGAAAAAAATGGTAATCAAATCTTGTGTAAAAAGAAGATAAATGTAATTTGAAAAAACTCAAAGAATGGCCCACACCCCTTTCCATAAAATGACCTTCACTACCCAGAATTTGAGTCATGCATTGCTTTCTAGAACCTTAAAAACATAGGAGTATGTAATATTAATGCATGAACTGACCAAAACATCCATAAAAGAAAGGCCTATAATTTAAAAAAGTCTTTCAAAGGTTCAAAAATATAACAAACCTAGCAATGAAAAATAAGGAAAATTTCTTGTAAGAAGAAGAAATATCAATATAATGTAGTTCAATATTAGATTCCATGTGGAATACTAAAAGGATTTAAACATAATAGTTGAAGTTTACTTGACGCTACTTGCTTTAGGTGGGATTCCAAAATCCTTTGAGTTTTTAATGAAGTTGTGAGCATCAAATTACTACCTACACCATATCAACCCAAGTTTCTTTTTAAAAAAAAACTATTGACCATAATTGTTGACAATTTCTATGGTTGAGGATATTGATCCAAGGTGAGACTAGCTTTGAATAGAAGGGTGGAAAGATAGAAGGGAATATGTATAGGAGCATAATAGACATAGGTTGGAAATACACATTCACAATTTCATTGAAACTAGCCTTGAAAGGACTTGGTGGATGAAGGTACTTTGCCACCACATGAGGCCTAGAAAAATAACACTAGAAAAATGATGATGATGATTAATTCTCTTGGAATTGATGAATGACCACACTTGGGTGTGCATAAAATAAAATATGCAAGAACAATGGGTTCATAAATTCAATGATAATTTCATCCAAAATATGATGATGATAATTTCACATGTGGATTAATGCACTTTTTGTTTGTTAGGTCATTTGGGAAAGATTTTCAAGCATGAATCTTAGAAGATTGAACATTGAATGTTTTGATGTCTTTGTATTTCATTTATTCAAGCTTTGTGATGAACATGCATCAACATAAACATTTTTTCAAGAGTACTAGAGTTTTGAAAAAATCCATATATGTTAGAATCATCCTTTGAAAATGTTGTCCAAAAATATGAAACCCTTTATAGAACCAACTATTTTTTTAAAATCAAGTTTGATGTACCATCATCATTAGAGTTTACATAGTCATTTATTACCTTTAAGCTTGGATGCATTGTATAATCACTAAGAATGTGGTGACAATTTTATAATATCTTATCATACACCTTAATAATCAATGAAAAATGTGGAAATATATTCATATGTACACGATTGTTTAGTGTGGAAATGCAACACGAATTACAACAAGATAACCTTGTTTTTAATGTGTTGGATTAAAAAATCAATTTGGGATGATTGCTTTGAGGGGATGAATTTATGGAAGGACATCCATTAAATGACATGTTGACATGATGACTCTACAAAGAAAGTAGCAAAGCAAGTGATGTGAAACTTTTATATAGGATCAAGTTGGATTTCACATTATAGGATATATATTTATTAGGTATACATAATTATATATTTTTATATTTTAAAAGAAAGTTGAAGGATACATTTATGAAGGCATGAATGATACACCATTTGCTAGATATGGTGGTATTAAATACATTGCATCATGATTTAACAATATGTATTATAGTCTATCTTATGGAACTTGCTCAAGAATATGTCAAGACTTATTCAAACTACAAACAAAACCAAACAATATAGAGAAAAACAAATCAAATTATTTTGACCATTTTTGATTTAAAATAGATTAGGGAAAATGTGCTAATAGAACATGATTTGACCATGGCAATTAGGGATTGTTTCATCTTTGTGAAACAAATCACAATGATTGAAATTAAAGATGATAATATTTTTTCTTCACATATGTTTGTAACCATAAGAGTTTTTTTAAGGCATTTTGTGTAATTGGCCCCCAAAGTTTTGTTGATCTATATGCTAGGAGATAAGGTGAACTTAACCATCCAACAATTCACATGACCCATATTACAACCAATTTAAAGGGTGGATAATTTGAACAATACATAGTTTCATTATTACAATTATAGTAACCTTGATTTCACCTTGTCTTTGGGTCTCCTTTCACCCCCTATCCCTTCTTTTAGTGGTATTTGCAAAGTAAAGACATTTTATTAAATCACAATATTAAATGTTGTAACTTAGTACGAAATGTTGAAACTTTGCGTTTAATGCACAAGGTTTAAGAATAATTATAATAGTTGTACAAGTAGGGGAAGTGAAAATATATGTAGCTGCAACGAAGGTGTTCAAGAAAAAGGAAAGACAAGATGAAATTCAATTTACCACCAAAATTGATGGTTTTTTGAGTTTCACCCCCCATTGAATGTTAATGTATTTTTTTGCTAGTTTTCTAAAAATTTCACCATGTGTATGACCAAAATCAAGGTTTTGGTGTTGTGTTTGTCTTACTTTAGAGATAACTCTATTGTTTGCATGAAATTCAACGTGTAGATTTAATTCACCATATTCATGAATTCAATGACATGAATGAGATTGAACAAACCATAATTTTTTTGAAATGTTTTGTACCATTATTTATTTTTTGTGAATTGTAACCATGTGAAGAAAAATGGCAAAAAAAGGTGCAAACAAATTTCCACATCATAATATAAGTTGTGGAATCTTTATTCCAAAGGATTAAAAATCTATTGACAAAACTTCATAACCAAATTTTTTTTGGTGATGATATAACCCATAATTAATGTGTAATTTTACCAAAAAAATCCAAGTCATTTTAATGGGATAGGAATAATCTATTGCCCTACATTCATCACCCATTCAATTTATTTGACTTTATTGCATAAAATTGTATCCAACTATAAAATGGATGAAAAAATTGGAATGAAAATATTTGACCATTCAATTTACAAGATGGTCATCAATTTTTGCACACAATGAATATGTATGAAGTATAGCTAAAGTTGGCATTCAACAACCATTTTTTTGTGGCAAATATTGGGAATGAAAATGATCAATAAACATGGATGAAGAACATCAATGAACCAATACATAATCAAAATCACAATGTTGAACCTCCACAATGTTGAACATCCAAGGCACCATAATCTTTTAGGGGCACCCAAGGGATTTAGATGAACAAGAGAATTTTGAATGAGGAATGTGATCATTTTTGTGACATGGAAGTGTCAATTACAACATGATTTTGAAACAACATTAATATGGATTAATGAAGAATTTGAAATGTGGGAAATTTCAAAAACAAAAACCCACAAACACTTGCTTACAAAATAAATCTTGACAACCACAAGGTGGGATGTCAAACATGTCATCATCATCAAGATCATATTCATTTGTAGCTTATGCACAAAATTGGGTGGAATCATGAATATTTCGAGTGTGATATTCAACTATTGGCTTCAACACAAATTCAAAAAACTTTTTGTCTCCCTTAATAGCAAGGATGTGTTTGTTTGCACCTTGACAAACTTTAATGGGATTGCTTGGAAACCATGCATGAATGGGAAATCATAAACTTGAACACAAGTAGCACAAAAAAACAACATAATTAAAAAAGATGCTGAAAATTGAATTGAATAATACATGTCCTAATTGTGAGGTCAAACACAAAGTCATCAAAAATGCAACATGCATGTATCAAGGTAGAAAGGAGAATGTAACCTTTCTCTTTTGAGCCACACCAAGGAATGTAATGTTTGAGTTTCCATAGCAATGTCATTGAAGAGGGCATCATCTATGGTGACATCAATCCCAAAATTGATTGTATGCACATTAGATAACAATGTGCAAGATATTGGAGACCGTGGCAACTTTTCATGGGGGAAGGAACAAACAAGCTAGAGGATCACTAGCCTATTCACCATGGTCTGAATGCAAAAATACAAAAAATCAAACTAAAAATCAGGAACATGGATGAAGTCTCCCGTCTTGCATTATGAAAAAACACATCATTTGGTTAAATTAAGTATGAAAACACACTTCATAAGAGGAATCCCAAATCAAATTAATTTAGTTTATTTTAAAAAAAATCAAAGGAAGATAAAATGAAAATAAAATCATTACTTTTAATTGTGAGATTTTCAAATTGACAATAAATAACCTTTGATTAATCTAGAGTTTTTTTCCCTTGTCACGGGGTTTTAGTTAATTTATACGTGGGATGTGATAAAAAAACATAATATACATGATATAGGATCAAGATGTAATAAAATTGCAAAATTTGGAATCAAAACCAATATAAGAAAGCCATGATTCAAAGGCAATCCTTGGAAAATATTTTGATCTTAGCACCCCTAATTCCTATTATTATGACCACACCTACCAAAACTTAGGTATTATTAATTAAAAGGTCATCCTTGAGATTGATTTGGCATGGACAAACATTCCAACATCACTGGCACACCATACTTTGCTTTTAATGTAATGTTATGATGTGGTGCATGGCGATAATTGGGGGAGAGGTGAAAGCGAAAACGTTGAAGCACCACAACTAACACACATTTTGCTTCTACTAAAGTAAACCCTTGCCCTACACAAAACCTTTGCCCAAATGAAAAAGGCATAAAAGCTAAAGGGTGTTTGTTTGCTTTGGCAACACCATTCGCAAACCGTTCTGGCTTGAACTCATGTACATCCGGTCCCCATATGTTAGGGTCATGGTGAATGGCAAGTATGGGAATGTGTAAGCTCAAACCTTTAGGAATGTCCCAAACACCTAGCTTTACATCTTTCATTGCTTGTCGGGTGAGGGCCACAAAAGGTGGAAATAAACGAAGTGTTTCATTTAGAATCATATTTACCTACACCAACATCCAACACACACGCAACATGATTAGATATGTTCCAAGATGTGAGTTAATAGTAATTCCAAAACAGGGTGAAAAAAGTTACAACGTACAATTTTCAATTTATTGAGCATGTTTGCATCAAGCAAACAATCACCATGCCCACAAACTTGTTTGATTTCTTCACGAGCAAGTTCTTGCCAATTCATATGGGATGCCAACAACATCATGGTCCATGTGAGAAATGTTGATGAAGCTCCATGTCCTGCAAAGAAAAAGGTCCTGCAATTATCGATCAATGCTTGCATGTCAAATTGGGCCTTTTCAACTCGTGAAGTATTTTTTTCTGATGTCGTAGTGAGCATAAGACCCAATAGGTCATCTCCATATGAAGATTTTTTGGTTTCATTCACCATGTCCTTCCTTGATTGAATAATTTCTCGTAAAGAATTTGAAATTGCAGTTTGGGTCTCAAATATTTGTATGTTTAATGGTGTGGGAAGAAGGCTGCAAAACACATACACAACTACTTTAGAATTTTCACCACACAAGGAAATCATAAATTTTGCACACTTGACGACTCACTATTTTCATGGTGTTCATTGCATGAACTATAATATCATATGAATGAATTATGTTCCTAAAGTACATACAACCAACCACTTAGCAAAGTTAAATTTGGTACTTTGTCCATTCCAAATTAAATTACTCATGATCAAAATAGTTTCAAGGAGTAAGAAAAAAATGAATGAGATAACCTGTATCCTGGTATTGCAACAAGTGGTTGCATGGCTCTTTGACCATATAAATCGATGAGTGCAAGTTGTTGATCAAACACTTTCCTTCCTCTTTCATAATTACTTCCAAAAGCGGTATGTGCAATTATATTAGCTGCCAAGCGTGTCATGTAATCACCCACTTCTAGTTCCACGCAGCCCCCACCATCCATCACTTTTGTTTCCCATTCATCTGCCATTGATGATGCACTCTTTGCCATTGCTGCTACCATTACCTGTGCACAGAGTCATAGTCCGACCTAAAATGTTCAAATTCATGTGGTCTATATCAATAATAAAAAATTTCACATGTATCTAGATTAGTTTCTGCACTGTACATCAATCAAAGGAATAGTTAGACACCTTATGATACCATATCACTCTTGTCATGGGAATCCATTACATAACTTATAGGTTACACAAGCCAAAAAGATGGACAAGTTTTAGGACTCTTGGTGGTGTTCTCAACCTTTTCAAATGAATCTAAAGTATTTCCGAGTCACATGATAAATATTTTCTTGCTTTTATCCTCTTTGTTCCTTTTGGACCTCCTTGGTGCAAGCAACCTTCACCTATGTATTGTTCTTGGACATACATCACGCATGTTCCCGAAATTGCACCTTGATCTTTTCATGATGGAAAGCAGGGGCCACAGTTTGACGATGGGTAACCCATTCTTCTCCATTAGTTGTCACTAGCCCTTTACCAAGAAGTTGACTTTGAAATCGAAGTTGTATTTGAGACTTTTCATAAGAACCATTCTTGTTTGCAAAAATTTCTTTGACAAGATCAAGTTCTGTTATCACGATCCTTGCCTCCCATCCTAGCCACCAAAAATGTGTCTTTCCTGCCATGCCATCATTCACATTCACTCAAGTCAAGAATCTGATTGAACTTTTCTATATGGTACAAGAGTTATCCATACACCTAATACCTCAAACTGGGGGTATTGCTCCAGCTTTGTCAAAATTTGTGATGTCCATTACCCAGTTTGGACATCACAAGCAGGGTCAAACAAAGGTCCAAAGAGAAGGTGGGTTTACACAGATAACTCTACTAGTGTCCATCACATGAGAGCTCTGAGAGGGACGTCCTGCGCTCTGAGAGCTGAGAGAGATGGGACTTCATGAAAACTCACCATAAGCTTGACAACTCCGAGTATAAAAAGGTAGAACATGAGGCATAATATCGTAGTCGCCAGTCTTCATAATCTTCTCTGATTCCGCACTCTCAAGCCTAAGACGGTCAGGCATGTTCCCCAGGAGCCAATTCACAGGTGGCCCTTTGAATCCCTGACTATTCATCACCCTCTTCATCCTCATGGGAGTCACCACAAACTTGTCTACCATACCCACAGCAGTATAAGCAACCCACATGAAAAGGAGTGTGAGCAAAGATCCAGACAGTGTGGACCAGAAATTCTGGTCCCGCCAATATTCTATCAAAGGACGGATCATTGCAAGCTAGGAATCAACTAGTGTTTCTGAGACGCAATCTCCCCGAAATCCTCTACTGTTCCTGAAAACTGTATTTCACGAATTATCACGCCTCCATATGAAGAAACACCCAATGAGTGAAAAAGAAAAAAGAAGCTTATACGACGGTCAATGAACGAAGAAGAATCGGAGAGTACCCAAGTAAATCTTTTTTTTGAAGCAGAACAAAGAGGCGATTAGTAAATGAAAGACCCAGGATTAGTCTTGCAGCTGTTGCAAAACTAAGAAAAACACTAAAGAGTTGATTTTAATGAGGGGGACCGAGAAAAAAGACATCTGTTCTGATACAAATTATGAAAAAGAGTTGGAAGACAACTCTCGAGATGGATTGAATCCCCTTCTGAAAACAGATTATCAATAAAAATTTCTCTTGTTTTTTAGCTAGACCTTTTTGTAGTAAACATCAGTCATACAGTATGCT
>Ga0209208_10001676_pt1 | contig 31469 bp, 24 predicted proteins | sample S1TSphfallax_3_FD_187694 | JGI IMG/M metagenome (GOLD analysis project Ga0209208, IMG submission 187694) | Host-associated microbial communities from peat moss isolated from Minnesota, USA - S1T2_Fd - Sphagnum fallax MG (SPAdes) (version 2) | ecosystem: Host-associated > Plants > Peat moss >...
CAGACTGGAAAGAAAAATGCCCAGGAAGCACCTTCACTCATCACAATGGGAAGATTTATTCGTAATTGGAAATGTTGTTATCTTAAGCCAAATGACCTTGTTTCAAAAAAACTAATAACTATTAACTTACACATAACGTACATGGGCGCATATATTGGGTTTGAAGGGTGTGAAGTTTCAACCGATAAGTACTAATATTATAGTACTTGATTTGATTCCACACTTGGGTGCCAAATATATACCCATATATATATAGAATTCAAGTTCAACAATAAAAATGATAATTTCTTAAAATTTCAAATTTGATATGATTCCAAAATAAAATAATTCAATTATGATGAGTAATTGTCACACTTAATGTCCATGAAAAGATCTTGCTAATATTGCATGATTTCCTCTCATCATTAGAGTTCTAAGTTGCAAACAACATGGACTTCACTTTGTCCAATACCTTAAGGGAGTCATAGTAGACATTGCATCTATTGCTAAGCATAGGTGAATAAGTCACTAATACATAAATCACTTACCTATTAATATGGAATGTGGAAGTACCTTGGTCACTTTGACACATGTTTGTTGAATATTTAAATTAATTTAGAGGATTCCATTTTGACAAATAATTATACTTAATTTCATCGGACTCTTTATTTTCTTTCAGTAGAAAATATATCTGAATTTTTGGGGTGAAAATTTCAACATTTTTGAAAATAATATAATTAAAGTCACCCATGTACTACAACAATAGTTGAAACAAAGAAGATGACAAACCCTAAAATACAACCTGCACACCGGTTTCAAGTTCTCTAAAATTTTTGGCATTGACAAATAGATAATTTCCTTTACTTTTGATGTTTCAGCAAATAATTTTTTGAAAAGTTCAACATCCTCAAAAAATAATATAATTACTGCCAAAGCCCTAAAAGGTACTACTACATTACATTATAAGTCTAGCAAGTCCTACCAGAATACATTGCACAACATTTCCCTTTGTGTGTTTGTGTGTTTTTTGTGATTTCATTTTTGTTTCCAAAAACCACAAATTAGTATAAGTTTGCCACCACACAAATTTCTTTTTGCTTTTGTTTTGCTTTGCTTTGCTTGTTTTGTTTTGTTTCCAAACAGCACAAATTAGTGAAAATTTGCCACTAAAAAATAACTCACTAGCGCAGAGTTTGATTGCAAATTAGTGAGAATGTCTTTGAGCAAGATCTTGGGAACTAGATTAACCATAGTACTACAGTTTGTAGTTGCTAAGTTGTAGGCTCAAATAGTAGCGCATGTAGAACATGATTTTGTGCTGTAAAACACAAAACATGAGCAGAATGAGAACCATGCAGTGCAACTTTGTTGTAAGGAGGGCCCTGCTCGTAAAGACCTGGCAGAATTTTAAATGGCAGCAACTCATTTGAAAAGAAGAAGAGGGCGCCTTCCGTGTAAGATGCCATCCTCTGTTGAAGCAGAAACTTTACTAAGGGTAAGGCACCCTCAACATATCCCATCTAGTATTCTTCAATCTTATCAATTTCTGACCCCACAGATTTCCAATGTGTCCCCCATTCATGAAACCGTAGCTGTGCAGGTCAGCCCATATGCCCAACTCGCTTCTGTGAATGGTTTGCATGATCAGCAATCATGGTCCCAAGGACCCAAAGGCTACTCTTTTTTTGAGACTCCCCGCATGCTGATCACTGCTCACTTTAAATGAAATGAACCTCCAGTAAACTCTGCACATTGTTTGCTTTCCCCTTTTGCATACAACCAAGCACCATTAATTTCCAAAAGAGATTTGCATGTGTGCCTTAGATCATTCCATGTACAGAGTTGTATTTCCTGTTTTGAAGACACTTTTACAGGTGTAAATGCCATGCAAAGGGCATAGCTTCTGCTTTGAACTTTTTAAAATCCTAGCTGCATATAATGGTTTAACAATTTTCCATTCCCCTCAATAGCTACAGAAGAGGCTGCCAAATGAAATTCAAGATTCAGTTGACCCACTACTCTAAGGATGCTTGATATATCGATGTATCGCACAACAAAGGGAATAAATAAGGCACATGAGATCAATACCCAACCATCTAAGCGAAAATCTCCCGAAGTGCACGTGCCATAACTCTGGATGTTAGTCGATTCACAATCTCAGGAAGCAGTTGTGTTGCTACTGTCGGTAGCACTGGAAGCAACTCCCTCACAATCTCCATGACCTCCAATGGCCCTCCCTGTTCACAACTCTCATGAAGTTCAACATCCTCCTCATCTAAAATCCTTACAACAATTGTGCAGCTCCTTCTATGCAAGGAACAGGACTTCTAGATGCAAAGGAAGATAATGGGCAGATTACCTGTGAGAGAGATCGTGATGAACGGGTGCCAGCAGACAGGAAACCCACAATACAGCGTACATTGTTAAGGACAATCTCGTCTTCTTGTGTCACAACTGGAATCAAGATTGTGGGTCTCAAGCCACCTGGCAAGATCATTGAACTGAGGACTGGATTAAGCCTATCGAGACCAGAAATAACTACCAACTGCGCTAGCTGCTCTCTTGTTATTGCATCAATTCCTTTCACCACCTGAAAATAAGATTACCAACACATTAGCAATCTAAATCTGTGTGCAGAATTTTGTTCAGAAGCAAGGCTGGGCTTCAGGATCTGATTTCAAGTCTTGCTACAATATCTTCCAGACCTTCCAAGCACAGCATTTGCTTTCCTAACTCCCAAATGACTGACCAGAAAAAACAAACACCAATTTCAAGATACACACACATATATATAATGCAAACCTCATCCAAGATAAATTCTCGAAAGAACTGGCCCTGATCAGAAACTATAAACGCCAGAGCAGTGCGCATCTGCACACCCTGCTCCAATTGCTGACTTGAAACCCAAGGAGCTGGAAGTTGTGCTGGTGTCCTCACAGACACCAGGCCCAATGATGCCATGCTGCCCTGCATTTGATCACCACCGCCACTCCTGGCTGATGTGGTAAAAGTTTCAAATGCTTCCATCACATCAATAAAACGATCTGCATCAAATACTCCAGTCCGTCCATAGATGGTATACCGCAGTGCTTCCCTTAGCCTTGGTGAACTATCTGTTAGTAGTCTCTGCCAAGAAAGAAACCCATGTGAGTTCATCACAGCAATACTTGAATGCATCTTGGAGTCCAGTTCTAGTTCCATGCACAAATCACTCCAACTCTTTATTCAGCAGATGGCCAACTAGGGTCTGCCCAATTCATACCTGAGCAATGTATGGATATGCCTCATCAACAATTGCAAAATCAGGGTTGCCCACTAAAGCAATGCCCTCCAAAACTCCAATTGCCCGAATGATAAGTGCAAAATAGGGCGGAATTCGGAAAGGATAGTCAAATGTTATCTGTGCTAGATCAGCTGCGAGTTCCTGGAAATTAATGTTCTTAGCTCCACCTCCTTCAAGTGCTTGGTCAAACACTTTCGCAAGCACTGGCATGATAGGCTTTAAGTTCACTCCATCAGGTATAAAGTCCAAGAGCACAAAATCTTTCACAATCGCCTCATAATCACGGTGGATCAGGTGTGATATTGCTTCAATCATGCCATACTTTTGATTGTTAGTGATCTGTGTCATGAGACCTGTCATGAGACATTCCACAAAAAGTAAAAAGAGGGTCATGGCAAGTACGAGGGAGCAAGGGTCTAAAATCAAACCTATTACCCATTCTCTCACTTCATGTAGGTTAATGACTCTGCTGAATTCCACTCAAAGGCAGGCAGGCAGCCATGCAGTGCAACCTCAACACACATACCAAAATCAAGAATAGCCAACTTCCCCTCAGGCGTCCGTATGAGGTTTCCAGGATGTGGATCTGCATGAAAGAGTCCTGTATCCAATAGCTTTACATGAGAACACCCACAAATAAAACAGGGTCAGTACACTCCAATTGCCTTTCATATATGTTCTTGGTCATTCCAATCCATGTCTAGGAAGGGACCAACTGGTTTTCTAATGTGATACCAACTGAAAAATCTGGCGGAGGTAAAGGTTAATGAACAAAAAACCATTCCATTGAAACAGACATGTGAGCATTGTAGAAGAGGAGAAAATGGTCACACCTGTTTAAGATAGCAAATCACTCCAACATTTACGAGGTCACCAACATCACTTGCAGTGCTTTGTGACAATTTCTCCCCCTCTATCCAACCGGTTGTGAGCACACGGCGTGATGTGTATTTTGTATAAGTCTTTGGAACCACTACCTATCAACAATCATTGCACACCTCCTATCAGGTTAGTCTGTCACTATTCATAAAAGGCAAGAGACAAAACCTGAAATGGGTTCACCCGTATGACACATAACATCCCAAAACACAAAACCTTTGATGGCATACAATGGAGTAGGGCACTAGTTTCAGGAGAAAGGGCTAGGCTAAACTTCACTGCTAGTGAAGAAGGTTGTGATGTGAGTAACTGACCTGAGGTAGGTCGACACGCATCATTTCAGCAAATCGTGTACCATTTTCACCTTCATTGATGTAATCCAACTCTTCAAAGAATCGTGCTGCCCACTCATCAATAAGCCCCACAACATCCGTAGCAATCTGTTGTCCTCTGACAACCAACAACCCTTTTGTGTCAATAGTTTCCTGAATGCTTTCTAAATTCTGACTTTGAACATTGCTTGTTTCCTGGAATTAGTATATAGCATGGAGGCAAACACTTGCCTGAGGAAACTTGCGAAGTGCAAGGCCTAGGTGGCGGATAATGAAAAGATCAATCGTGACAGTTTCCAGGACGTAGGGTCGTTGCACTTTTACTGCGACCAACTCCCCAGTCTCATGCAACCTTCCTTTGTAGACCTGTCCCAAGGATGCTGTCCCACCATTCACCTTTGCTTTCAATCTCTTGTGAGATTGTGCCAAAATTGGTTGCTGTCAAAAGGCTACAAAACTTGCTAACAATGTTGATAAGCAAGCATCTATTATACATGAGTAAATCCTTGCCTGCAATTTACCTGCAGCAATTGGGGAGGGAGAAAGCTCTGAGTAAATCTCTTGCCAGGGTCCTAGCTCCTCCTCTATAAGTGCCATAGCTATATCATCAGGAAATGAAGGAACCTGCAAGAATCATAGCAGATACGACTACATTGTGAGAATGCACATGCTGTGTCCTAACTCAGCAATTACCCTCCAGTCCTCTGGATCAAGTTAATGAGCCTATACTGTGGACAAAAAGACATCTTGAGATCATTGACCCATCCAAGAAAGCATGATTAAACAAATCCAATACCCAAATCACAAAATACTCCCAAACAAAACTGGAGAAGTTACCTTATCACAGAGTTTTTGTAATTCAGTCATTGCCGATGGTGAGAGAATGTCAGGCCGAATGCTTAGAGCTTGCCCAAGTTTGATATAGGCTGGACCCAATGAAGTCACAATCTCACGCAGCTCAATTGCACGCTGCACCTCATTCTGTAAAGAACACAATTGTTAAAACTAATGCTTCATGTTGTACCCACAATGATAGGCACTTGTTTAATTATCTCCAAGTTTTTGCAATTTCACTGAGTCTATGTTGGAGACAGCAGGGCAGTTGTTAGACCATTCGTGCAGGTCACTACTTATGTGACACAGAGAGAATGCACACCTCCTTGAGCTTTTTGTTGATGATGTCCCACCCTATATGAGAGAGAAAACCACCTGCAACACTGAGCAATTGAGCCACCCGTGTCAACACTGATCCAGGCCGCTTGCCCCAGTATGCTGAAATGGTATCAGGGTCGTAGGTTTGTGGGAGCATAGCCTCTCCTTCCACTCTCTCCACCTGTTCCACCCCACATCTTTCAACTTTTAGGTATTTTCGCCTCCCTCACAACCACTCAACCTGCTTCAACTGAAGATACCAGAAGGACCCATGACAGGCAAAAGCACAAAGAAATGTCTCTTCAATTTCAGCACTCAGGTTTCCTTGCCAGAACTGGAAACTTCTTAGGGGCCCACAACATGGTTGTCTCCATGACCATCCTGAAACCTGGCTGAGGTCCCCTATGTCTAGTTGACACCCATTTCAGCTGCAAGGATTCATATGGAAAACATCTAGCAGGCATACCCAGGTTGGTTTGAACCCAGAACCAATTTAAAGGTGGCAACAGTCCTAACAAATACACTGTTTGCTAGAGGCCTGAATAGTAGGCTCTGGCAGGGCTAACCTCCACAAGACGGAGCTGGGTATCTGCAGCTGCAAAGAGCTCATCAGATAAGTTTTGACCACGGAGACCTCGCATGAGTGATGCCACCTGCTCATCCTCCTCCATCTGTGCTCTCATCCTCTTCATCTCGTCAGCCATTTCTCCAACTCTCTGTTTCCAGCACATGCCAATTGTGCAGGATGAGAGCTAGCCCTGGACAGAAGAAAATTGAACACATCATCATGCACATACTCCTTCCAATAAGAACCAACACATTGTTGGTGGAATGTCATTCTGCTGTAGACAAAGATTGTGTGCTGCCAACAGACAACAACACAAAGAAGTTGCACCAGCTGAACCTATAGTTACTACTAGCATATCCCCCAGAGCCTAGTCCTCTGAAAGACACGGTTGCACACAGATAGACAGGTACTACCATGCTGCGCCTGCTGCCCAGCAAGTCTGGGTCCTTCCTCTCCACATTGCCAACCGTTCCAGTAGCAGGAGGACGTGTGGCCACTGCCATGACTTGAACTCTTCCTGCTGCTGCTGCTGCTCGTCTTGACACAGTGTGGGGCCGATGACAGAGTGCGTTGTGAGGTAATTGTCTTTGACTGTTAACTGCCATCTGGCTATCAAAAACAAAACCCACCTCTTGGACTATTATTTCAAGGTTTTTTCCAAAGCAACAGGTTCATTTACTCAGCTACTCCAGGAACCCCAAGAAAAACCCATTGCACACAATACCTAATTTCTCCAGCTTCTCATATAAAGCCTTCAACCAACAGGCAAGAAAAAAAAACTGGACCACCCACCACCCATATTCTTCTCAACACATGGGATGGTAATCAGGGTAGGAAAAATCTGCTTGTCTTCAAAAACTCTAGAAAATTCCACATACCCATCACACATATACCCTATTTTGTGAAAACCCATTGCACCCAACACCTAATTTCTCCCACTTCTCATATGAATCCTTTCAACCAACAGGTAAGAAAGAAAAATTGGACCACCGTCCATATTCTTCTCACACATATCGGATGGTAATCAGGGCAGGAAAATGTGATTCTGTTCAAAAACTCTAGAAATTTCCACAAACCCATCACACATAGACCCTATTCTGCCAAAACCCATTGCACCCAATACCCTAAATCCCGACCAAAACCCAATCCCCTAAATCCTAACCAAAACCCAACTCTCTCGTTTGCCGAACAAGCATTTTGATCATGTGCCAAAACCCTTTCTAATCGACTCCGCCCTTAAATGCAAAATCTGAACACAAATGCGCAGTAATGTAAAAACTAGCTAGCTGAAAGAAGGAATTTAGAAACGGGTATTTGTTGCAGCGATTTTTTTAATTTTTTTGTTGTGCACTGTGCAAGACATGAAATCTTTCAACCAAAACAAGGAGGAGAAAATTTCACCTCCTCAAATTCTCCAAAAAACACACAAAATTAATTACATACCTGGCAATATAATTGCTAATGCTCCCTCCACAAACTGCCTCTCCTTGCGTCGTCGCTACTACTCCCGCCAACACTCCGATACCGTAAGAGGTCGCCATAGTAACCAATTAAGGCTCTTGCGACAAAATTCTCAATGTCGCTGCAAACTCCACAATGGGTTTTGCAGCAACAAATCTTTCTCTCTTCAATCTGTCTCCCTCTCCCACACTCGTCTCGGCTCTCTTAGGCTCTTGAAGTTCAAGTGTTTTTTTTTGTGGGGGGGGTCAATTTTGTGATATAGCCAAAGTGGCGATGATCCATAAGAGATTTAGCCAAATTTGGCTATAAGCTAAATATGATTTAAGTAAAAATATAAATATACCTCTATCTTTTTGGCTAACCTATTTGAGCCATGTATATAATTCTGTCTATTTTCGTCGAATTTTGGCTATTGAAAATATCAAAAAGTACTTGATTTTAGCACTTATAGTTTCTAATAGTGATTTTTGGCTATATATAGCCAGAAAAACAAAAAGGCTAGGCTCTTCTTCTTCGACGTGGTGCTCAGGGGAACACCGGCGAAGGTAAGCGAATACTGGACGCTGGCGAGGCCACGTCGTCACCCACGTTCCCCAAGGCGTTTTCTCGTTCCCTCAAATACCTACTGGACAGAGTTTTGTGCTGAGAGAGAAATTTTTTGCAACTAAACAAAAACTTTTGATTTTTTTGCTATAACACTAATAATAATAATAATACTAATAATAATTTGAAGCTTTTTGTTTGTTGCTATTGTCGTTGTTGATGATTGTTGCAAAACATTATTTTTAGGGTTTGATGTTTCAAGGCCAAAATAACACAAACAGGTTGTTACTAATCAATGCTTTTGCAATTGACAAGAAAGTTGCATTTGTAGAACAAATCACTACCTATTTTGCACTCCTTGGCTACATGCCTCTTCTTGTTGTTGTTGTTTTTTCTTTAAATGTTATTTGTAGGTCTAAGTGGTGGTATTCTTGTTATTGGTGATGATCTAAAAAACCCTAATTTTGCTCTTTGTGGGTGGGAAGTATTACTAATGAGGAGAGATCAGAAATTTGGCATTTGTAATGAAGAGTTGAGAAGTGTGAAAAAGTGAGATGATATGGTTTGTGTTTCCTTTCCTTGAAGAGTTGGTCATGCGCACTTTGAAATGGGGGATTTCGCAAAAATTGGGTTGCTCTATGCAATAATTGGTACTAAAGGTGGTTGTAACAAAAAGAGGTTGTTGAGGGGCATAAGATCTCATTCCTTTTGCATCTCCCTTTATCATGTTTTTTTTTCCATTTAGAACGAGAAGCTACCTTCATCACTAAAAAAAAAAGTGATGTTCTTTTGTAGAAACATAATATTTTAGGGTGCCCAAATAGTGATTTAAGAATATTGCCCAAGTTTGATTATTTACCAATTGGAAGGCACCTTATATTGAAGAATCAGGATGTTACATTTTGATCACACAATACAAGATGGTGATTATATAACATTTGCCATTAAGAAAATGTTGGTTTCTTTTTTATTTAACCTTGTTTTGTGATAGAAGATTTCGAAACACTAAATTGAATGTAGTTATACCATGGATGAGGAGTTTTTCAAAAAAAATTGTCTTAGGTGTTTTGAATTTCTTTTATCTTTATTTGTCAATATGTTTTAGGATTGAAATCTTGTTACATTTATTAGTAGGCATATATCAATTTTTTAGTTCAAGACTTTAATTGTAAGTATGGAGAAGTTTTCAATATTTGTGAAGATATAAGTGTAGATCAATGTTGGTAGATTTTTTAATTTTAACAAGTTTAAATCAAGTTATGAGGTCAAGTTTTAGGGTCTCAAGATTGAAGGTTTCAAGTTTCTTTGGAACCACCATTGGAACCTAACCAAAGAATCAACCTATTTTTAAAAATTGAATTAGAATTTAAATCGGAGGTGTTACCTTGTTTTAAAAAGGTTTTAGTTTTTTAACTACATTAGTTCAATTTTATTGAAAAAAGTAGAAACTTGGCCCCACATTTTAGATAAATTATTAGATTTGAATAGTTGTACATAATAATATTACATAACATTTATTTTGGAATGTGTGCATTAGTTGAACAAACTAACTACACGTTTTTTTGGGGGTTCAATTGTGTCTAATGGAGATGGAATTGGACCTTGTCTTAAATTAAACTAATTTTAAATTCTTTATGAAAATGACTATAATTGAAGGTTTTAAAAATCCAAAAAACCATTTGAATACTACATGGAAAGTTCCAATCAAAAGAAAAAATAAAATAAAAGTAGGATTGAATGTTCCTTTTGAAATAAAAAACTAACAACATTGGTGTACATGTAGCCCCTAGTAGCATTTGGATGGGTTTAAACAACACATTTGAATTTGGTTATTCTTTGCTTAAACTTGACAAAGTAATCATTGATGTTATTTTATGTTGATTTCATTTCCATATTTGTGTTCATCGACTTTATTCAACATGGAGAACTATGATGTTATCATTGTAATGACAATGGAAACATGAATCTTAGGGGAGATGTAATTAATAGTGGAAGTACATCACAAAATTACTAGGCTTCATAAATTCATACAAATTTCGTGTGAAATTTAATTTTCATAAGTTTGTACAAAAATTACATAAATTATGTGCTATAGTTAATATGAATGATATTTGTACAAATTCAATTAAATATTCAAATGGATAAGACATTGTTTTTGAATGACATAAGTGAATGTTCATGTTTAATACACAAAATTTGCATATTTTATCAAAAATTACATCACGATAATTACGTAGGTTTAGTTAAAATGTAAATTTTACATATTTCACATCAAAACATCACAATTAAAAAAGACATATCATTTATATAAAAATAATATGTATATCTTTTGTGCCATTTTACACTTTGAAGCCCATGAATGTTGCACATACATACTTTTTACAATTTTCTCACGGTTTCTATTGAAATTTCGTGATATTGTAAGTTTGTGATGTAACCTTTACAAAGATTCAACATTTCTTGGGGAAACACTATAATTATGTCAAATGTAAACATAAGGAAGGGAGGTTGAAAACATGTTGAACATTTGTTCCCATTACAATAATCTTTCACATTTTTCCTTTTAACATGCATTTTTGTCATTGACTTACATTAGATAGTGAATAAGTTATTTCTTAATGGAAAATATGTGTCATAGATTGTATGTGAAAAATTAAAAAATCATAATACAATTACAAAACATTTCTACCATTTCATAACTTTTGACTACATGTGTTAAATTATAGGTGGTGGCAATACAAAAGTGGGTATGGTCATATTTGTAATCAAATCCCAAATGTTAAGAAGATTTCAAAATATGATCATTTGGTCATGTTTCTTATTTTAGATTATGGTACCTAATTGATTGACCCAACTAATTTGTTAAAGTAAGGAAATGAAACATCCATCAAACAACTAGTTGCCATTGCATCCATCTACTTAACACAAAAGGCAAAATCATTAAATTGGTGTAGCAATTTGACCCTAGTTGAACACAATCTTTCTACATAGCCAATTTTGTTTTAAATTATTATACATAGAATACAAACTTAGAATATTTCTTTTTCATATGGAGTTGTGCACACATAGGGCACATATGTAAGTTTTGTCATCTTCAAGAATGGAACCATATTTTTGACATTATTTACCCCAAGGAGCCTTGTCAAAAGGTATTAATGATAATTCTATAGTCCAAAAGTTATAGCAAAAAGGTCAAATTTGAAACACACTTTGTAGATCCTCACACCAATATAAAAAAGAATGAATAAAAAAGCTTTAAGATGCAATAATGTTTTTCACCAACACCATTAATTCACATCAATTGCATCAACTAAATAAATGAAGTAGTTAGTAAAATTGGATACAATTTTGATTCATAGATTTACCATAAATTCATTATGAATTCACCATGACCCAAAATTTAAAAAAACGTTACATCATCTTCTTCCTTATGATATAGTTTGTACGTTCTTTTTTTGATCCCAACATCGAAGTGGCCATTTTTTTCTAGGCTTGCAACTTGCATTCCAAAATTTTGAACATTTTGTGTTTTAAACTTTTTAAGCACCATAACTCTTTAAAAATATGTCTATTTGCAAAATTGACATCACTTTCATGTAGCATTCAACAAGATACTTCCAATAAAATAAAGATGAATTTAAGTGAAGTTTTGTTGAAGCACAATATTCTCATTTCTTGATTTCATATTTTTCTCTTTTGCATTTCATGTGCATAGTCATGGATTTATTTAGTAGTGAGCATATGGGATAAAGTTTGGATATTTCTATTGTTCAAGTTATTTGATCTAGAATACAAATTTACATCCTTGTGTCATCAATCCAAAGTCATCTCTCCTTGCTCATGTTGAAAGGTTACTCCCCAATTTAGTTTTAATTGAACATATGCATTATTAAGAGTGAAGTCTTTTTACCTAAAACTTTGCCTTTTGGCAATATCTTTGTAAAGACCCCTTGTGAATTGTCCTTCCTAAAGATATATTTTCTAACAATTTGGTTTCTTTCTCTTTTGTAATAATTGAGTTTACGATTCATAACGTTTTATTACATGGTATCAAAGAATAAAAGGTAAAACTTTATGAATGAGAGGTAGGTTTGCAAGAAAGTTTAATAATGGTTAAAAAAAGGCAAATTCACATCTTGTTGCTATAGTCAATGTTTGATTTCATAATCATAACATGGTATGGCATCCATTAATATAGTTCTTCCATATAACACCATCTCAATTGAAAAGTTGAATGGTATAAAGTATCATTTTTGGACAATGAAAGTTCAAACAATATTTTTGAAAAATGATTTAATTGTCACAATTGATGGAATTGGTGTAGATCTTAGTCCAACTAGTGTAATTGTACAAAGGGTTGGAAACTTTGAGAAGGAAGAACATTTGTAAATGTTTTGCTAAATTTTTGTGACAATCAATTAGTAATGGTCCAACATTTAAAAGGAGCAAAAGAAACATGAGATTTCTTCAAGGCAATGTATGAACATGTAGATAGATCAATGAGCCTTATGGTCAAAAAGAAATTCATATCATTAGTCATCCAAGAGGGAAAATCTACTACTTTTTTCTGGGAAAAGTTTCAAGACTTGTTGAATCAAATGGCATGCGTTGGGTTGTTTGTGAATGACCAAGATGGGGTGATGCAATTCCTTGAAACATGGCTTGCACCATACAAAATATTTGTCATAGTCATTAGGAACATGCCAATGCTAACATTTTTCATTCTAATGGCCAAAGTACAAGAAGAAAAATCATGAATGAAAACAAATAGGGATCTACTCAACTTGTTGCATTATTTTTTCATGGACAAACCAACAACAAACAAGGTAACAATAAGAGAAGTTTTACAAGAAACAAACAAAAATAAACCAACAATAATCAAATGGATGACACTGCAAAGAAGAAAAAAGGTAATTGTTTTTATTGTGACTTGGCATGACATCACATCAATGACTGTAAAGTATTAAAAAAAGATTGAGAAAAGAAAAAGAACCTTAGATCAAACTAATACAATTTAGTCATGTACCCATACAAATGTGGTAGTGGAAAATGAAAAGTTGGAATTGTTTTTAACATGTTTGTTTGTTGTTCAAGATTTTAAAAATGGTTGTTCAATTCAAGATGTAATCGTCACATGATTCCATATAGAAAATGGTTTCATGAATATATTCCTTTGATTAAATCTCATGCAATGTACATGGGTGATGGGAAGATTCAACAAGTTGTTGGAATTGGTACTACCATCATACATTTGTACTCTAATTAAAAGATTAATGTTTGGAATGTATTCTATGTACCTAGAATCAATAAGAGTATTTTGTCAATTGGACGTACTTGAAGAACTTAAAAAGAAGTTAGATTTTAGATCCATAAATGTATCTTTATTGGTTATAGTGATGAAATGAAAAGTTATTAATTTTATGAGTCACAAAGTAAAAAATGAGCCATGATGTAATATTTAATGAGATTCCTTTGCTTCAAGTTTCAAAAACATTTGAAGGAGGAGAAATTAAAAAATTAGTAGAACCTTCACAAACAAAATCAATCCAAGTTAATTAAAAAAAAAACAAATGGAACTTGTGAGTACCCACTTGACCCAACACAATTCCAAGGCATATCACAAGTAATGCAAATGCCAATACTTGTTAATCAACTTGTAACAATCATGCCCAACAACACCAAGTCAAACAAAAAATATTTTGGTAACAAGTTCTGAAAATGAAATGACATTACTTGATAACCTTGATGACATTAACAAAGTGGAACAACAAATTGAATTAATTCCTACTACAAGACAATCCAATAGGATTAAAAAATCCTCCAACAAGATTAAAAGATTATGTCACGTATCCTTTTGCTTTCTTAATTCAAATAATGAAACAACTACACTTGTTGAAACATTGTTTAGTCTTGAAGCAAATCAATTGTGTAAAACATTAGATAATGAGTTTGCATCCTTGATAAAAAAATAAAACACGTTGAATTACAAAATGATTTTCTTCAAGTGAAATTGGAGAGTGGAAAAGCATACGTCACATTTTGTAGCATTGAAAGAATGTTTGTTGACATTTTGACTAAATGGACTCCCAAAGGCAAAGCATGTGAAGTATAGAAGTTCAATCGGTGTTTCTTCTATGGTGGGTAGAGATAAAGTCTATGTTGAAAAATTCCATGATAGAAATGCAAGCACAAGTAGTGGTTGATATTTTGCAAACTTAAGATATGATGAAGGATGATTGAGTCATTAAAGATTTTTTCAATTAGGATGAACTTAGGGTTTAAGAGGAGTGTAGAAAGGTTACTCCATAATTCAATCTTAATTGAAGAGATGCATTATTAAAAGTCACATCTCTTTATGTAAGTCTTTGCATCTTGGCTATAGCTTTGTAAGGACCCCTTACAGATTGTCTCTTTTAAGATATGTTTTCCAACAATTTGGTTTCTTTCTCTCTCATAATTGAATGCATGATTCATAAAGCTTTACTATAGTTCAAACTCTTTTTCAGTTGTGAAGACCTTGTAGGCATGAATGCATTTATAAGGACATGTCTAGAGCTCTGTGGGTATAGCTTGATCCTGTTCATGCCAAGAACCATCATACAAGGTGGCAAGTACCAGTGTTTGGATTGGAACCAGTGGGTAAAGGTAGGGTTTATAGAATGCTAACCGGCAGTCCCCAAAATATGAAGAGAACCCATTTTGACCTGAACCTGTGGTTCTCAAAACAATCAAAGAACCAGTCGAAAAACCCTAACCTGAACTGCCAGTTCTTTGCCGATTGCTTGAAAATTGTCAAAGACCTGGAACCGGCAGTTTTTGAAGAAGTGTTCCTTGAGGAAGAAGTTTTTGAGCAAGTGAGCTGCCTTTTGACAATCACCTGAAACTGTGTCCTTTACTAGCTTGGTGCCATCAGGTCACTCAACTTGTTGTCTACATTTAAGATCCGGGGTAGCAGATTAGGTCATTTTCTTGACCACATTATATGACATAATCTTTCAGTGATAACCATAACACTTGTAGTATTGACCAAAATGTGTCTGTTGAAGATGAATTTTTTAAAAGAGCATTGAATCTGCCATTCCAGACCTTAATGTCATGGAATGGTCTCGGCCTTGCCCAATATGTTGGGTGTGTTTCCTAGCTTGCCATAGTGGGTTCATTCACCTTGTGCCTTAAAGTAATGGGCAGGGGCTTGGCCATTCCATAGTACATTCTGACCTGAATTCAGGACTGTCTCTGGTGTTATGTTGGCATGGCATCCAATTTCAATCATGTCTTCTTTAATGTAACTCTTGCATATGCTAAGTTGGCTCGCTGAGCCATTTGCCATGCAATCCTAAACTCCAAAAGCACAACTCTAAGTTGCTTTTGTGGCTGTCATTCTTCCTCAGCTCTGTTCTCAATTATTTCTGTGTCTACATAGCAGAGCTTGAACCCACCCTGGAGAAGACCACTTTGAGCTGCAAACCCTAATTTGTTGTGACATAGCTTCTATTTGGCTGCTTCTTTTCTCATCATGTACTTCAGCTTTCTTTCCGATGATAAAAGCCAGGTTCAATGACTTGTTCTTCAGAGTACCATCCAGCAGCTTTCCCTGCCAGGAAGCCACCTTCTTGTGTGGAAGAGGTAGTTTAGAGACCTGTGTTGGTGTGGGCCAAAACTCAAGGGGTTTAGGGTTTAGGGTTGTACTAGTGTTTTCACTTTCTTTGTGGGATGTTACACATTTTGTTAATTCATCAAACTTGCATTGCTTGGTGGAATCAACAAATTCTTGTATGTTGCAAATATTAGGTACCAGAAAATTTCTTCTTCTCAAATTGCGACATGCTACAGCAGTGATTGTCTTGAGAAATTTGAAGAAGTTCTCAGAAGAATTATGCCTCCCACACACTTTTGGGAGGGAACTTTACTTCAGGAGGACTTCTCTTTGACAATCAATCCTCTAAATCTGAGAAGACCTAAACTCTAGAGAATTATCTGCTACAGCCAAAATTCCAAATTTACTCAATTGGGTTGGTTTGTTGTAACAAAGTGAAGAATTGTGAAGGATTAGAAAAGCTCAATTGGGTGGGTTTGTTTTTAACAAACTGAAGGATTGTGAAGGATTAGTAAAGCTCAATTGGAGTTTAGATCAGTTAATTGGGCTTGTTTCGCAAAGCTAAATTGTCAGATACAATTGGGGGCTTGAAGGCACATACACACTCCCATGTTTTTAGAGGAGCAAACTACAAACATCAATGTGACTGATTTGATTGAGGTGAGCAATAATCAAACAATACAAATGATTGTTTTGTCTTGGTATTTCTCTTCATTGATTCATGTTATTTCACTCTACTACAAGTCCATGACACATGCATTATGGACTTGGTATGCTTTGAGAGAATTCTACACCTCAAACCCTCTCTCTAAATTGAGTAAGGGACCTCCCCAGTCAGCATGCCATTTGGAGCCTATGACCACACTTCAAGTGTGGGAACTTTTTTGACAACAAAGTCTCTCTCCTTGTGACAATTCGGAGATGTCCTAAATTTGTGGAAAGGAGGCCAAACAAGTAAAGCTCCAATGGAAGAAGCTACCACTGGCAAGTGACTTCTTCATCTTCTAATTCCACTTCTACACCGAAGCAAATATCACTTAGGAACTGTGCAATTAAAAAGACCAAATGCTTCTTAGAGTTGTGTGTGGTGACTAAAATGGAGTCTCATATGTACGATTTTTTTATGTTTTGATTGACTAAAAAATATTGTGTTTTGGCAATCTTACAAAATTTTCAATTCTTTGGATTTTAGGTATTTCTTTGGAACCATTGATTAGAAAATACATACTTTTCTTGATGCATGGGAATAAAATTTATTACACACTAGTCAAGATAATCCAAATATGGCAGCCCGCCAAAGTTGGAGTGTGGGTAGGGTAAGCTTGCCCACAATCATTTTAGTAAAACTTTGATTTGGGCTCAGATATGTACAGTCAAGACACATGTATACCATTCAACACTTTAATTCCCAATATTTAATATATATTTTTTCCTAAGATTCTGGCATGTAAACTAGAATATTTTGACTTTTTATTTTTTATTTGTTAAATACATCTGAATAATGGTAAATATTTTTTGAAAAGCTCAGAATTTTTTCCCTCATAGGTAATTATTTAGTGCCTACCTACTACTATGGTATAGCATCCAAAGTGCATAATTGTTGTACGTAACCACACAACATTGTAGGATTCCACCTATTTGAGATCATTGTTTTACCTTGAAGTAGATGCACGGTAGAATATGAGTAAGAATCTGAAATTGTTCACCATTTGGTCTTTGAAGATTGGAAGAAATTTACACCTATTTGGGTTGTTGTTTTTACCATTGAAACAAAAATGCATGGGGTAGGAATTTCTTAGCTTGTTTCAACACCACCATATGGTCTTCTTTGTAACGGCATTTAGACGTTTTTTGAGATGGTTCAAGGTGCGTGCTGTTTGTTTGTTGAATTTTTAGAGTCAAAGTAAGTTAGGCTAATAGTGGTTGAATATATATATATATATATATATATTCAGGTCACTTGGGTTTTCTTCATTGCTCCCGAGCTTTTGGGAATTTCTGAAACTTTGAGTCAAAAAGTGAAAGCAAAGTGAGTGCAATGTTTTCTTTTTTCAACAAAATTATTTTGTCGTTTTCTCCACACACACACACAAAACAAGAGATTGGGGTTTTTCAGAAATTTCTTTTTAAGTGTAAATTCAACTAACTTTGCTAATTTTTTCGAAAGATTCATTAATTTTCAATATATTAACAAAACTGGAAAACTAAAAAGCCTCTGAAATTTTGTGCTTCAGAAATATATTGAAAATACTTTAAAAAAATCTGTGAGATTTAATGCTGCTGCTCTCTCTAGATTTGTAGACTGAGGAAAATTTGATCAATTTAGAACTTTCCATACTCTTCTTCTGATTGCTAGAGAGAGAGAGAGAGAGATGGGTATGGACGTATGGAGTAATGGACAGGGGCTAAACCAAACAAAACAAAAAAAAAACATCATGAATGAATTGTAGAAAATGCTTGGGTGGGTTTCAATTTGTATGCAAATGTTGGGGAATTTTTTGAAAACTTGTTGACAAGTTGTGATTTGCTTGAAGAAAAAAGGTTTAAGGAATCTACAACAGTGTAAGTTGCAAGCAAGTTGACTTCATTGATTGATTGCTTGCTTGCTTGCGTGCTTGCAAGCAAGCAAATTGCATGGGCAAGTTTGTCTTGGGTTTCTTGGTCAGGATGAATTTGTCAGCAACTGCGTGATCAATTGTAATATTCTCATATCACCCACCACCACCACGGTCCACCCGCCCGCTTTTTGTCAGCGCGCTTTAGGGTGATTTGGTTGACTAATAAGTTTCTGAATCACCATGTGTGTGTGTGTTCTTGTTCAGCTCAGTTTCGAGAAGCACAACTTTTTAACCTCGTCTCCTCTGTATATACGGACTTGGTAGAGTGTCTGTATCCAGATTAGTGTAAAAAATGTACACTAATATAGTTGATATGTGGAATGTGCTTCTGTGCCTGCGAGGTGAAGAAAGAAAAAGCTTATTTGGTCAATCCAGATTGATAGAATGGGAGCATTGATTTGTTTTGAGAAGCTCTCTTCAGTAAACTAATGCTTGAATGTTGGAACATAATAGCATCTTTGAATTGTTTTGAGAAGTTAACTTCAATAAACTAGTGCTTGACTGTTGTAATAGCATCTTTGTCATAAGGCTTGTCCCTAGGTGCAAACAAAACAAGGGGTGTGTCGCACTGCGGCCTTGCTATTTACATTACAAAGTATCTTAAGGCAAAAGAAGAATTATGAAAACTCAAATATTTCACCATACAAAAGTATAATCTTCCAAAAATCCTTTAAAATAAACCAAAATCCTTCAAGATATTATAACTCTCTAATTAATCTCAAGTTTCAACACAAGCCAAAATATCATCTTTCAAAAATCTTCATATAAAAATAGACCTACTATTACCTAGGGGCCAAAATCCATTAAGCTACTATACTCTATAATGAATCTAAACATGATATTTTTGCATTGTTAGGCCAATAAATTATGGTATGCTCTAATTGATGCTTTGAATTGTTTTTAAAAGTTGCCTTTGTGAATTGGTACTTGCATGTTACAAATGGCACGCAAATTGCAAAAAGCTTTTAACAAGAATTGGGAGTTTTATAAATCATTCTTATTTTCTTTAAGATTCTCCTTTTTAAAAATCTCTAAATGCTTCATAAGCCAAAAATGATTTTAAAAAAATTAAATTGATGTAGATGTTAAAAATTAATATATTTTTTATTTTCTTGGTTGGGTGCAGGCATCCAATATCTTTCTAATGGTTTGTTGTCCAAGCGCATCACATCCAAGTGGATTTAGTGAGGGTTTGTCAACAAAACCCCATGCATCTATTTTTCCATGTGTGAGGGTAGCTGCCCAAGGGCCAAAGCTCACCGCAAGTCAACCTTCTTAGCCTAGCTTGGATGACTTTGATAACTCATTTTTGAGCTGACCTAGGAATCCTTGCAAGTGAGTTCCTTTTGAATTTGCTCCTTGTAGTCAAGGATCCTCAAATTCACACTCTGATTGATAACTCATTTTTTAGCTGACCTAGGAGTCCTTGCAAATGAGTTCCTTTTGAATTTGCTCCTTGCAGTCAAGGATCCTCAAATTCCACTTTAATTGATATCTCATTTTTGAGCTGACATAGGAGTCCTTGCACTTTAATTTCAAACGTTGGAATTCTTCATTCTTGCTTGAAAGAATTGCATTTTGAATTGATTTTTTTTTTGGTGGGTAGCTAATATAGTCATTGTGAGTGCCATATTAAAATTCATGCATTAATCGATGTCCAAATTCATGTTTTTGTTTGGTGAAGCTTTGAATCCAACCTTGCGAAGCACTGGCCCAACTCTGCATGTAGCTAGTCAAAACACAAAACCAACCTAACCACAGTGGTTAGTTAGCTGGGGAACTCGAACCCAATGGAAAAGTGTTTCCTATCCACTCAACATCCATCCCATTGGACCGTTCATTTTGGCTCAGCTAATGTTTTGTCCAGTGTCCCTAGTTCCCTACCTACAAGTTGAAATCACAAAGGGAATTTGCAGAGTCTCCTTGAATGTTGATCCAGAATTTGCAACATCTCTCTCTTAAGATTACACTTTTGCTTAGAAAAAGGGAATTTCAGTATCCTCTCCATGATTTGGGCTTGTGGAAATTGGGGAGGAGTATGAAAAGGATGTACAAATGTCACCAAAAATTATTAAATAGATACCCCCAAGTTTGAGGTTGTTAGCTTTTCAGACCAAAACACCAAAAGGGCAAACAACCTAGTTTGTGTGTGCATGTGAGAATGTTTTCTTTAACAAAGTAACATAACGCCTAAAGGAAAACATCCTCATGGGGGGGGGGGGAGAATGTTAGCGTTTAGACCAAAAATACATAGTGCACACCACCATTTGCTTGAGCTGGCCTTTACTTCCGTTGGGTCCTTTCCATTTTCTTCATTCTCTTTTGGTTCTCTTGCTGAAAAGCTCCCCCAGGTTTATATTGAACCATAAGGAACTGGCAACTCACCAGTGCACCAGGAGTGATGATTAGTCATTGGTGGATGGATCTCATCATGTGCTAATAAGTAGACATGAAACCACATCTCTATTGGGTTCTTAGGACATGACTTCAACGGGCATTTGTGCTGACAAAATTTGCAATGACAAAAAATATTCATACTAATTTGTCATCATCTGGTTGTGATCACAATCACCTCACAGCTCTATAGGTCAAGCCTTGAATCAAATACAAAGTTGTGTGAATTGTGAGTCAAACTACGACTTGCTGATTGTTGACATCTCTTGTAATTTTTTTTAATGTTCTGAACATTAATAATAAACACATTTCCAAATCATTTGACTATTCCTATGGCTAGGGATTTAATCTCTTTCCATTATCTTATTGTCATCACAATTTCTGAATGATTAATATATTTCTTAGGCCAATTTTTTTTTCCCCTTTACTTTTTTTTTTTTCAGGGTCTAACTGTAAAATAGAATCAATTTAGTTCACAAAGGCCTGTACCTAGCTACTAACCACCTTCTTGCCCTTATCCACTTGCCCTTATCCACCACTTAATGGCCAAATGCCTTGCCTATGTACTAACCAATTACATGCACTTCTTTACAAATCAAATGTTTGCCCCTACTTCATACTAAGCACCTACCATGTGCCCGCCTGACTTATCTAATAACCATGTACACCCCACCCACGTAATCATGGTCATAGAGATATTTGAAATGAGGACAACTTTGAATGTATAGGTATCCTCTAAAAAACAAGGTTTGGACCTACTTGCCCTTATCTACTTACTAGCCTATCAACTTGACTTGATTTGATTTCATTAGCATATAACCAGCACACTTAGTGTCCATATTTGCCTTAAATGGTCACATGAAGCTTTTTATTATTCAAAACCATATTTACTAGCACACAAATAATTGGAAGTTATTAAATCTTATTACACATAATTTTTATTTTTTTTAATGACAACCACATTACAAGGTTAAAATGGAAATAAAAGGGATTGAGATTTGGAGTCCTTTTTTGGTTATATACATTTTATTTATCACAACATAAATGGAAATTATGAATTTTTCAAGTGGGAGTTAAGGTATAAACAAAAACTTCACATGTCCATTTATCACTTTCAAGAAGAAATTGAGAATAATGTAGATATTCAAAGGTATTAATATTCAAAATGTTACCTTTGTTTTGATGATGCTATAATTTTGATGCTTGTATGGCTATAATTGGTAATTGCATGAAATGCACATTTTCCTTTCACAATACATCATATACAATATTATTTTCTAAATTAAATTGATCTTCATTTCAATGTGGGTATTGCATATTTTACCATTTTCATTATTTTACTAGCAAGAAATTTGTTATTGCATGCAATATATTTATAAGTTAGTGCATTTTAGTAAGTTTTAGACACCAATGTTAATTGATGAAAATGTTGGTAAAACCCAAAATTCTCAAGCATTTTCAAACACATTAAATTCGTGGATCTTCCTCCCTCATTTCTTATGGAAGTCTCAAATAATATTATAATAGTTTGAAATCATGGAAAGAAGTTCACTATGTGGGTATTAAAAAATATTCCTCAAATTACAAGACCTTCATCAAAACACACAAAATGGTTACATTTGTTCCATGTTATATTCAATCAAATTTTGGTGTAATAATTCCATTTCTTTTAAACATTTGACCATTTTCTAGCCCAACAAAGCTTCCAACATCTTCATTGTGGTATCATAATTTAAATGTTTAATGATAATTTTTTTTCAAGGAGGCAACAATAGCTAAGGCCTAAGGTAGGGGCTTTGAATTAATCATGCCAACTTTTTGTTAGCTTTAAGAAAACAAAAACTTTTTAATTTGTGTTCATCTAATTGTCATCAAAATAATGTATAGGGCCATCATAGGCATATGTATTTTTTGAGGTGTAGAAAACTTTCATCTTGCATAAATACTTAGATGTCAATTTATAAGCATATGGATGTAATCACACTAATAGGAGTTATCCCAAGCGTAACCAATGCTTAAGTTTCATGTTTTATTATCAAAAGTTACATTAATGTTACAAGTTTGAAATGTCTTATTGAGGAAATGTGAAACAATTTCACATGAATCTAAATTCTAATGAATATAGATTAATGAAAATGATTTCTCAAGCATCAATTTGTAATTCATGCTTTGCTTAGTTTTTTTCATTTTTGATGAACTTGGCACACATTCAAAATGATATATTCATATATAATAATTATGAACACATATACATACTAATATGATTTGAGTTTTCTTTCATCATAATACATTTTACAATTGTAAAAATCATGAATTTTAAGTCCATCACCTTTTATGCAACTTAAATTGCTTAAATTTAAAATGGGTACACCTTGTCACATTGAAACATTCAACTTCAATCACATTCAAGGTGGCAACAAGAATGTGTACCTAACAATGTGTTATAATGTCAAGCAGGTCATGAGATGGTTGCAAATGTAAGGTCATGTTACCAACATTGTAAAACACCATGATTGTTTGATTGTTAGTTAGATTATTTTATGTCGGGGACTATACACTTTGAAACATCAAATTAATGTTTAAAATGGAAGAAAAGTCTTTGAAAAATGATGGTACTTCATGAATCATGACCAATGCATGACCAAGTTTAACTATTATGCTGAATCAAATGTTGGTTGCTTGAACAACACTATTCATGATTAAATAATTTATCAAGTGAGTAGTGAAATATATGCACACATTGTTTATACATTCAGATATGTTTTAAAACAAACCCACACAAGGGCAAATACAATAAAATGACCCATTCAAAGTGTAACTATGTTAAATGTTACATTTCAAAATGATAAAATGAATTAATGTTAAATTTTTTTGATGTGCTTTTACAATAAAGTTTGAAATATAACATTGGAATTTTGTAATAAATTTGAAATGAATATATTGAATATCAAATACCAAAAACACTTGTTAAAAATTGTAACCAATATTTTAAAATATAATTGAATCAATGAAACTAATGGAGAAAAACAAACAAATCAACTAATCTCAAATATGATACATTTATTTGTTAGAAATCATTCATGACTAGAAATTTAAGACAAAGGAGTTGGCCATGGATCATTTTATTGTGTTTGCACCCACATACACATACATATATGACATTGATCAAAACACCATGACTTTAAAAGGCTCTTCATGCATGAATTCCAGATATGTTGATGATAAAAAGTATATAAATACACAATGTTTAGAACATGGATGCACATGGTGAACACACTAATTAACATTTATATACTAGTATAACGTTAGTGTGTTGAATGAATTTTATAACCCAATAAAATAAAATAAATAAATGTTAGCCTAAGTTGTAGCTTTTTTTGGTGCAGAATTAATTTGCACAAATGCAAGGGAGAGAGAAAGAATTTCTCTATTGCAATATGTTTTTAAAAAAGCAAAAATTTGTCATCTTTAAATATGTTTTGAAAATATTTCATTAGTTTGCAATGCAATTTGTTATAATAGGGTTAATGTGGCGTCACTTAATGTGAGATCTTTTTTGGGATGCTTGCAACTAATGCTCAATCACAAAATAGAAATTGCTAAGTTGATGTGATGTCTAATTATTACTAATTATATAGTACAACATAAGTCTTATGTCACCTTGGAAGTTAATAGCCTATTGTTGTAATGTCCCACCTGTGGTAAAACATATAATTCATACTCATGTAAAAAAGATTAAAATAATAAGAATTTACAACCAATAGTAGTTGGATTAACCTTGATGGTGTTTTTTTTCTTTTCTTTTCTTTTTTTCAGTTTTGTGATGTAGAAAAGGTGGAAATAATCCATAAGTTGATTCAAGCAAATATGGTTATTAAAAGATATAAAAGGAATTTTTTTCCAACATTTATATATATTTTTAGCTACCTACTTGAACCATTGAACTTTTTTTTTGGAAATTTTGATGATTTATTTTTAAAAATCATTGAATTTGCAAAAAATCATTTCCAAAATTTTGTAGCAGTGTAAAATTTAGCACTAAAAAATAAATGGTTAATTCAACCATCTATTTATGAAAAAAGATAGTTTGTTTGTCACATTGAGATCTCCCAAACCATAACTCCTCTTGCCTTGCTCATGGTACCATTTGAAAACTCTCGATGATTAGGGGTGCAATGAGTTTGTTTCATTATGTTTCAATCTACAATAAAGAAGTCATTGAATATTGAAGAATTTTTTCATTGAAGATTAATTTCATTGGTATTGTTGGAAAGCCTTTAGTAGCATTTTATGAAGGTGATTTGGAAATTCTTAGGCTCATTTTAGATGAGGGTCCAGGGTCCAATTTTGTTTGGACTCATTTGAAGCAAATTGAATCCTTGAGTTGGGCTATACCTTGGTTCATAGCCTGACTCTTGGTTCTCCAAATCAGGAGCTCTCCTTATAGCACTATTTTTTGGTTAGAACCAATTGCTTTTCCCTCCAAAACAGGTGCCATGTAGGTTTAGCCTCAATTTGCCACTTTTTGGTCTTGGATCCTCATCTAAAGACCTTGGGACCAATTTAAAACTTTCGACCAATAAGATTGCTTGAATTCATTGGTCCTTGGACCCTAGTCTAAATTCACCCTTAAACTTGAGTTGCAGGAGATAATGAATTTTAAATATTTTTTATCATTAAAATTCAATTAAATTGCAAAAAATGGTTTTGGAAAGAAAAATCTAGTTGGGTGACCAATTCACACTTGGACTAGACACATGTTACTCTAGACCTAGGGGGTGTGGGAGATATTGAATATTGAGTAATTCTTTTCATTTAAAATAAATTTAAAATATCTTTTTTTGCACAATTGGGCTTCATCCTCAAGAGCTTGTTCACATTTGGAGCAATTACATAATGATGTTCACACTTGGGCCAACAACACAAGCTACACTAATGTTAAATGAGTCATGCATTCAAGACTAAATTATTTTCTCTCCCATATTAAGGGCCACTTTTGAGGAGAGTGTAAGTTCTAGGGTCCAATGAAATAGAACTATCATATTGGTTAAGAGCCATAAATTAGACCCATGGCCTTTAGACGAGGGTTCAAAACCCAAAAAATGGCAAAATGATGCTAAACCTACATGACACCATTTTGGACGAAAAATCAATTGGTTCAGACCCCCCCCCCCCCCCCCCAAAGGACCTCAAAGTAGATCATGATTTGGAGAACCAAGATGCAAACTAGGATCCAACTCAAGGATTCGATTTGCTTCAAATGAATCCAAATTGGTTCCTAGGAATTTGAACCCTTGAACCCATCTTAAGTGGGCCTGAAGGTGCGTTCACTCTTAGTGCTAGGGACTCTAGTGTTGAGTCCCTTAACACCATACTAGTCATTTAAGACTTAAACTTACTTATCGTGAAGATTTTATGTTAAACTAACATTCATTTAACATTAAGCTGTCGCCCATTTAACATTTGGTGCCACCTAGGATGCCACCTAGATTTTCATTTAACATCAAGTGTGAATGCACCATAAGACCCATTGATGTTAAACCAAGTTTGTTGCCTGGCATAATGCACAACAACAAGTCTAGTGATGAAAAAGATTTGGTCCTGTGACCAAGGTTGCTTGCCACACTTTTGCTTCGTACCTCAGGTCATTAAAACAAGTCTCAAGAGAACACGATCGTGCCATCTCACGTTTCCGATAAAATAGTCAATTTGGCATCAGGAAAGACGGTGCCCTGAAGTTGTGCTTCAGGCGGTGTGGAGATCCGAATGTTGGATGCCCAACAATAATGTGATTTTGTGGTGACTACAAAAGTCGTCGGGGTTTGTCCACCCATTTTTCCGTACCTAACCTACCGTTTTTGAGGGAGGTGTCCTTTGATACAATATTATTGCTTTGCTAAGATGTGGATTACGCCCTTTTCAGACGGCGTTTGTGTTGTTCTTAATCTAAAGTTGGCAACTGCATGAGAAGGAAAAATAAATAAAAATTGTTGATTTTTTGTAACATACTTTATAAATTAATGGCAAGCGGTTGGGTATTTTAGAAAAAAATATTTGTGTATTTTAGAAAAATACTCAAAATACAATTATTTTGAAAAATACCCAACATAATAATGTCCTTTAATGCAATATGTAGTATGGGAATCATCAGTAACTTCATTCTCACCAACGTTACATGATCAAATCAAATTTATTTTTGGGAGACTTTGGATGGGATTATTTTCCAACCTTTAAATTCTCATTAAATAGTATGTCTTAATTTTTTCTTTTTGGGGATTTTTATTCCTATATTTTCCATTTCAAGTTTTCTGATCAAGGAAGATTTCAAGGCTTTAATTACTCCAAGTAATCAGCAGATTTTTTTAATAAAAAAAACCAAAATAGGTAGGTAGCCAAACCCCTAGTGTGAAAACACTCCACCAACTATTCCCACTCAACCGCCAGTCTCTATCGTGCCGCCGTTCTCTCAAGTACCTACTACATACCTTCACTTGACTATTAATTTCTTTCCGGCTTGTCTTTGCGGCCACGTTACTGAATGAGGGACGAGACGAGATGAGACGGGACGGGACGATGAGGGTATGTAGGGCCCTCTAGGCTCTAGATGTGTCGATTCAAGAAAAACCTGCTAAGTACCGCACGGGTGTCCTGGGAACACACACACACACACATATATATATATCAGGCGAAAGTGCGATATGGCCAAAATTATGACAAATTCCTCCTTCACCTCCCTATTACAATTGGAGCCGGAATTTGGGAAATTGTCACAACCAAGATCAGATAATGCCAACAACAAGCCAGCACTCTGTTCGATGTGAGGGTTGGGTGTTAGGACAAAGTGCCGGATGTGGCCATGAATGTTGGTCCTTCACCCATGATGCGACCAATAAACCAATATATATTTTTTGTCATGCGGGTTGGTCACAACGGCCGTAGTGGTAGGTATGCATTCTTCTCCATTTGTTGTCATTAAGGCCGAAAGCTGGTCCTTAGATATCCCACCTTTCCAATGAAATAATTTTTTTTCCGGGACCACCTGCCTAAGACCAACCCCCGACCCCCCGGGATAGATTAAACAAGTGCCAAGTACAATCCTATTGTTTTATTGTTGTCGTCTTGTCATCGTCCAGAGCTTTTTGTGTGTTTTATCCCTTTTCAAACAAGAATAAAGTTTTAATATACCAAGGGTAAATGTATATGGTTAGGGGCCACTTCCACTAGGAGCTAAAAGCAAAAGGGCCATAAAATTGTAATTGAAAATTTGTTTGTGGGAGGATGTTTATTGTATGGTATTCTAGTTAATTGAAAATTGACCTAGAGAAAAAATAGAATTAAGACTAATAAAGTACTAACTTTTTGGCCTTGCCTACCAAGGCAAAGATATTGTGTTTAGATTCATTATAGAGTATAGTAGCTTCAGGGATTTTTATGGGCCCCTAGGTAATAATAATAATAGGTCTATTTTTTATATGAGGATTATTGAAAGATGATATTTTGGCTTGTGTTTGAAACTTGAGATTTGTTATAGAGTTATAATATCTTCAAGGATTTTGGTTTCTTTTAGAGGATTTTTTGAAGATTACATTTTTGCATGCTGAAATATTTGAGTTTTTATTATTCTTCTTATGCCTTAAGATACTATTTAATGTAAAATGGCAAGGCCACAGTGTGACACACCCCTTGTTTAATGTAGTGTGGGTAGTATGTATCTGTGTGAATGTTTGTTTGTTTGGTGTAAGAAACTCCATCCCATTAAAATGACTCCCATCCAAAAAAATCTCATTAGGAAAAGTGTTATGATGGGTCATGGAATGTAGTGCAAAAATGTTGGCCCTTGGGATATTATTATTGCCACCAAAATAGTATAATCAAAGCAAGGAAATGTGGTTTTTGTGTGTGTGTTCAATCTAGGGTTTAGGGTTGCTAAGAAATTCTATGCACAGTAGTGATGGATTTTTGAGGCCAGATTCTGCCACTTTTCAAGCTTCATCACTTTGCAGAACTTGCTGTCTTGAAGGAAGTGCCAATTTTGAGCGAAGTGTTGATTTTCAGGGGAAACCAAAGGCAGTTGTAGGTACACCACTATAGAGAGAATCTGCCTCAAAAAGTCAGTCCTTTGCACTATGGAAGGTGCCCCCAGTGCATGTTCTGCACCATAGCCCTAATTTCTAAGGTATTAAATCCAGTACAAAATAAAATCACTTGATTATTACAATTAGGGTTGCAGTGTTAGAAATCTACAACTTGTTTGTACTCATAGACTCAAAGGTTGAAATAAAATCGCAATTTCCGACATAAATCATTTTAACTTGCCATTCTTGTCAAATTATTTTTACATTTTACTATACTAAAATGTGGCCTGTGCCATTGCGCCCAAGTGTTACCACGTCCTCAACTAAATTTTCCTTCCAAAATCTGGTTTTTGGGAATTTATTTGAATTTTCAGTTGCAGAAATCACTTAAAAGTCAATATCTTCCACATTCTGAATCCAAACCTTAGCAAATAAATTCCATTAAATCATGCTCATCAAGTTCTTTCCAACAACACCAAAGACACATTCCAATTCCTTTGAAATTTTTAGCTACGATTTAATTTATTTTTAGAGAAGAAATCGTTCAATATTCAAGAACTTTTGCACTGCAAGTCCAGACATCATGAAACACGCCCATGCACCCCTCCTCGTCCAGAGCTTTCCAAAGACACCAAGAACATGATCTGAAGCATCCTGGTACGGTGGATCTCATAACTACAAAACAAAACAAACTACCTTCCTCCATAGATAGATTATTAGCTTTCATAATCAACCTTCACACTCTGGACGTGCATTGCTCAAGAGTCTACAGTTGCGGAAACAACCTTAGGGGGGTTGGTTAAACGAGCGTAGTGTAAGTTGGGGGTCACCTCCTCGAGTGCAAGTTGCCACAATTCGAGATTTCAGTTCAAGTTCCCCGGAGCGAGCGAGGATACATGCTTCGTTGGTTGGAAGGAAATCTCAACCCTTCATTTCAATGTAATGGTTGCATCTTAGCCGTTGCTCCTTGCTAGGTGCGGCACCGCTATCAGCGCATTATGCCCTGAACCTCGTGCTCCACCCACTCTTCTCAGGGCATCAAGCGCTGTCAGGCAGTGCCTTACGCGGAGGACATTAAATCAGCAATGGGTCCTTATTGCAGACAGATAGTACTGGAGAGTACTGTGTCTGCTACTTCTTCTTCTTTTTTCTTCTTGTTTGCCCTTGGCCCGATCCATCGACCTTTTTGAGAATCGCAATAAGATGGATGGATCCCCCAGACACAAAAATTTGGGTCCTGTTATGCATGATTCGGGCAGGTAGAATAAGACTCAAAATTTGTGTATGGGCAGCATCAAGATGACCAGACACGTCTTGGTTGGGAAATCGGGCAGTCAAAGAAAAAAACTCACAACTCACTGTACATAGAAACCATGGCTGCATGAAGTCTCAAATTACATGAAAATTCAAAAAACCTTTGAACCTTCCAGAAACATTGACCGTAATCCTGGAATAGTCAAGATTACAACTATTCCAGGATTACGGTCACTGTATCCGGATTATCTTCTTGACTGTAATCGTGGACAAGTTGTCAAGAAGTTTAATCTTGCTACCAGAACTGGTTGGAACCAGACTGTGCAAGTAGACAGTCGGGCTGGAACCAGACCGTAAAATTAGCCTTTAACTGGAACTGGAACCGGAATTTGAGATTAATATTTACCCAGGCTGTATAAGTATCCTTCAGCTGGAATTGGAACCTGGAAGGGGACTATCTAACTAGCCTTCAGCCGGAACCAGCACCCGTATTTGAGATTAATATTCTCCCAGGCTGTAACATGGTGTAAAAACTTTCGTCATTTTTAATAAAAAAAATTTAAAAACATTTTCCCATGATACCTGGTGGTTGCCAAATCTCCACCAGGTGGGGTACCCACCACGTATTATGCGGAAATTTATGCTAGAAGCCCCATAATAATAATAATAATAATAATAATAATAAAATAATATCAAATTTTACCTAATTTTTTTGTTAAGAAAGCAGCAGAATTTGTTGAAAAAATTACTATATATGAAACATCATATTATTCTCTTTCTTATCTCGCATTAATTAGAAGTGGTGCTCACTCTGCTGTTTAGGGAGTTGTCCTGACTTTTAACGAAAGGGAACGTGCTATTTACACCAGGGAAGGAACGGTGCAACCCACCCTTAGTGAAACTGATTCTGCTACGCTTGCTTGCGGCGGCCGGCCACCAGACTCATCTTGCCAGACTTGCCTAGTGACTGCTTCAATTGGCCGAATCGGCCACCACGGGTCGGCCGGCCAGCCGCATTCTCTAGTACATAAGAAGAAGACTATAATATTATATAGAACATGAATAATGCTGAAGAAGGGTTCGTACATCTGAACAATATCAGAGAGGTTTTATTGAGTGCCCCTTACAAGAGAGCTCGTACCAATGTACTTACACTACGTACGATCCAGTTGAATTGGCCGCCTGCTGCTGCTTTTGCGGTGGTTTCACACTCAATCCATTGTCCATTACGATTTGAAACAGTCGGTTTTCCCTCTTGTTCTTTTGGCAATGTTATGGTTGAAAGCTATTCGTTTCAAATTTGTTCGGCTAGGTAGGTATGTTGGGGGGGGGGG
>Ga0209208_10001677_pt1 | contig 31465 bp, 23 predicted proteins | sample S1TSphfallax_3_FD_187694 | JGI IMG/M metagenome (GOLD analysis project Ga0209208, IMG submission 187694) | Host-associated microbial communities from peat moss isolated from Minnesota, USA - S1T2_Fd - Sphagnum fallax MG (SPAdes) (version 2) | ecosystem: Host-associated > Plants > Peat moss >...
CCCCCTCCCCCCCCACTCGTGCCCACCCGACCCATGGGCCTTACTGCCCCACCTCCCCCCCCATTGTAAAGGAACAAAGAAATTCCCAAATTAAGAAATTCCTCAAGAACATTGGAATCTGCGCAACATCAGCGTCATGAATATGCGCAGCATTAGCGTCATGAATCCGCGTAGCAGCAGCGACGGGATGGATGACGGTTCGAGCGGATTCAAGGGTTGCTTCAATTCTCATCCCCAAAACAATTCAAAACGAAATTAGGGGTTGCTTCATTTCTCATCCCCAAAAAAACAGTTCAAAACAGAATCAGGGGGTTGCTTCATTTCTCATCCCCAAAAGTTTTCATATATAAGACTAGAGTTGGAAAAGTAGGGCTATCTAGATGTACAAATAGCTCATCTATAATTGTTGCAAATGTTGTGTTCTTTGTTGTGGCAAGGTCCACATGTCAATCCACATTGTCTGTAATGTTGGTTGTTCCAAGTCATGAGCAAGATTCACAAGATTTTTTTATTGTGGTCGTTATATTGATTATTTTTGCAACAACTCCATTATTTCCCCAATGTTAATTATCATCAAGTGTTTCATCTAAATTCTCAACATTGTTTTCATATAAAATGTTTGTTGATGTCGATGTATACACTTCATTAGGTTTGATCCTATTGTCCATGGCCATTGGATTAGTAGGTCAAATCCTTGTAGCCCTAAAATCACTTTGAATGTTTTGCATGGTCAATTTTTTTCCATGGCTTTGTTTACCCATCTAGTCAATGTAGTTTTGTTTGGCTCACTATAGTTGTTTCTAACTATAACATTGATTTTTTTTCTAATGTTGTTTTGAAAAGTTTGAAATAATTCACATCTAAAGGTAAGGTGTGTGAGGTATGTGATGGTAAGGGTATCATGTCTAACCTTAATTGTCATGTTTGTAATGTTTATATGGTTACACGTGAGCCATGTCCATCCAAAATTAAAAGATGTGGTTTGGTCTAAGAAATCCCACTTGGTACTTACCTCATGAAAAATGACAATGATTCCTTGAATATGAAACTTGTCATCCATGCCTTTTTATGTATTGCCATGTATATATGTCCTTGTTCTTCAAATTTTTATGTAATCATCTTTGATACACTCACCTTTGAATATGCAAAAACTTGGTAGAACTTCTTTCACTACGTTTATAGCACATGTACAATTTATCATTCCCTAGATTTGGGAACAATGGTGTAGATTTGTTGTGAACCTCTCTTTACAAAAACTATTGCTTTTGATTGTTGCCTAGCTTGGATGCATGTCTTGTCATTGTTCTAAACGTGATTTAATCTATAGGAATGTTGCATGTACAATGTTGTTACATGTTTCTCTAGTTAGTCCTTGTGCTTTAAAGATTTCAACTCTTTCTACAAATTTGATTATAAGCTCTAAATGCATCTATTTAACCAATGCCACCAAGAATGTTCAAGTATCCCATTAATGAATGGTCTAAGGTAGGTTTGAATTATTTTTGCAACCTTTAATTTTAGTTGTTGCAATGTTATTGACAATCCATAATCTTACACAACAAGTATCCAAGCAACAACATATGTAGCTTTTGTTTTTGTTAACACACATGGGAACCAACTTTCCAAGATTTGGTCTTGCCATAGAGGTGGTGAGATAATGATGTTAAGGGCAATGGTGATTGGCCTTCATTAATGATGTGATCTATTATTTAATTTCATCCATAGCCTCTTCTAATGCCTATGTTGTCCACTTCCTTTTCACATTATTAACTAAATTTCTAATTGTTCTTTTTGACTTTTGGCTTTTTTGAATTGTAGCACAACCTATGAGACATTCCTTTTGTTTACAACTAGTTATTCCAAGAAACAATTCTTTTTTTTGTGAGGCACATTTTGCATCATGGTTGGTTTGATCCTCTTAACCTTAACCTCCTCTAACCTAAAGTTTCACATTCATGCCCAACAAGAGGTATGTACTTGATTTTCTTAAAATTAGACCAAGAACATGTAGAAACTTAATCATGCCAAGGTATGTTTCATGAACATGCCATTCTATTTTCCAAATTTTTGAAATAAAATGAAAGAAATGAACAAAATCTTCCCAAACTAAATTATCATATGTGATTGTTTTACAAGTTGTGAATGTGAATTTCAAATTACAATTCATTTGAACATGTTGAAATTTGCAATTTCTACTTGAACTTTTTTGTGTTTTTTGGACCCATCAATAATATAAATATTTGTTGAACATTTTCTTATATTTTTTTGTCTATGGTAGCAATTTTGCACTTGTTAGAGTCTAGCTTTACTTTCATTTCTATGCAAACATTGTCTATGGCAACAATTGTGATTTCACTAGATTTTTATTCTACTTTCACAACTATGCTAGCTTTGGTTATGGCAACATGTTTTGCTTCACTAGGTTTTGGTTCTATTTTCATAGCTATGCTCTTTAATGTTTTTGATATTAGGATTAGTACTTTAGTACATAAAAAGTTTAGGAACTTTTGGAGACCCTCTTGCACACTTTCTTTAAATTTTGACATGTTTCTTCTTAAGTGAGAAGAGAACCCAAGTTGCAAAATAAAATCAAGTGAATCGAATCATGTTGGAATTCATATTGTGATGCCCTTGTTTTTTCAAGAAATGTAGGTGGCTTCTTTGCAATTTCTATTGTAAATCCTAAGCTACATTGCAACAAAAAATCAAGTACACAATAAGGTCCAAAGTGGGATTTTTTTGGCTTCAATGTCCTTCCCCACCCCATGATTAAACATATTTGATCACATAATAAATTGTCCTAGATTTGCCAATATGCCCAAGATCACCCCTTTAACCAAACATTTAAAGTTGTATGCACAAAGATTTGGACAAATTTTCCCATACCCTTGGTACACAAAAGGAACAACTATAGGTTTAAAACTAAACAATTTCTTGAAGCTTCATATCACAAGATGCCTAAAACTACCCTAGATATACTCCATTATCAAACATTAGAAAGCCCATGCTAATCACACATGTGTATTTGTGAACATTTGTGTGTATTCAAATGTGTCAACTCCTTCATTAGTGTTAATGCCCTTTTTTATAAATGTAATTAAAATAATTAAAATAAAACACACCTATGATTGAAACCATCACCTATATTATCAGTTACAATAACCTTGAAAAGATTGAGTGCAATTTTTTCTCACCAAGTGTTTCGTTGTAGGATGAGACCTAAATAATGGTAGGTAAATTGGTGTTTGGTCATCAACCTAATTGTGAACAAACCAAGCATTTGATGACAAGGGGACATTTGGTGATGGGGTATTCTATCCTATTTACACAATTAAGAATGAATGTTTATAATTAAAAAATGCATACATTTTTTGATTCAAAGAATTGACTTTTGGTGACTTAATTTTTTTGTGTATTAAGTAAACTATTTTCTTTGTATATTATACAATGCTTGCATTCATTAACATTTTGTGTTTGTGACAATATTGTGTTCATTGCATTTTACCCTTCTTTGGGTCCTTTGCTTCTAGTTGCACCATGGTTCCTTAAACCCTATATTCTTGACTATTGATTTTCGTTTAACGTGGTTAACTATAAAATAAAAATCTAAATGAATCCTATAAGAACTATTAGGAGCACAATCTTCAAGATGTCCTTCCATCATTTTTCCCAACTTCTTGTTTTCATCTTTTAAATTTGAATTTTTCAAGGGGAAAAAAAATTCGTCATTCGTTGGTGGTCCTATTGGGTTGTGTATGATAGGCTTCATTTGATTTGCAAAATGGCATGGATTCAATCAATTACATTTTCCTTATTGGGTCAACACATTTTCAATCAAAGATTTTGGATATGAACTTTGCTTAGTTTGTTGATTCAATGGTTGATGATCATGAAGTTTTCTTGTTGCCTTCCCTTTAGTTTTCTCATTGGTGGGTCAACATTGTTTTGTTGGTTGATGACATTTGCACATTGCTTGATCTTTTCATTGTCAACCCCATTCGAATAGACTTGATATCATAAACGATTCTTTCTCATGGGGTAGTCGTGTTTTTGGCGGCTCAAATTAAGGAAAGACTTTATTGTGACCGTTACCCAATAAATGTGTTTTTCCTTCTTGCCATAGAGATTTTTGAGGGTCTGCATTAGCAAGCTGACAACTTTTTTCATTGATGTGGTAACATGGCATGGACAAAGGGCACCAAAGGCCTTCTTTTATCGGTGTTGTGTTCACTTTATAGACATAAAATATCAATAGGATTATAGAGAGCCCATGCCATCGTTATCTTGAGACATGTTGTCACTACAAGGGAGGGTTTTATAAGCTTGGAGTTTTATTTGGTTTATTTCCCTTTTCTTTAGTTGATATGCTTCACCTATCCTCCCTCTCAATAACACAGTCTACTTGACATAGTTTGTTACAAGGAAAAAAAAACCTTAAATATCTACTTCATGCTCATGAACTATGCAACATGCTTACTCTCCTTTGTGCCATACAAAAATCCTAAAATTCACATAAGAAATCCCACAACTTTTGTACTTGATGTTCTATCGGCCTCTTAACTATCTTCACCTTCTCTTTGGTTTCTTTCCATCCCTTTTTTGCTTCAATGTGCTCCTTGTTCTAGACCTCAACATTGTAATCCCATCAACTCAATATGTAGGTGAAGGTTCTTGAATGTTTGACTTGCCTCCCTTCACTTCCAAGTTTGCCATAGAAAGGGTTTTTTGTGCACCATCTTCATCAACTTTCACCCAAAACTAGACCAATTAGCATAATTGTTATCTTTTTGCCCTTCAACATTGAATCCCATCAAATTACTTTACTCCATCCATGTAGCGTGATGGATAGTTCATGCTGAAGGCAACTAAATTAAAACAAGAAACAAACTTGAAAGAAATGAAAACTTTACTCTCTTATTCCTTAGCTTTGTCATCTTGCACACAACTAACCACTATCAAAATTTTCGTGTCTCAACTTTGCAATAATCAAATCACGATCGAACACTCCATATCCAAGTGTTGCACTATGCCATACAAAACTATTGAGGCTCCAAACCTATTTTTCATAGATTTGTTCCAAGCAACATCTGATTTTCATTTCTTTGAAATCCTAGCCATGATTCCTAGATGGAAACTCCTTTCATTACCGCATTTTGAGACTAGGAAACTTACATATCAGGAACAACACCACATTGCTGTCAAGAATCTGTTACACTGAAATTCAGTGATCACAAGATGCAATGACAGAAATGCTACAACAGCAAGGTAATGAAACAGTTGACAGTCGTCCCTTCCCATCAGGCAAGGCCCACACAACTTCATGACATCTACAAGGCTCTTTCTGACCCACCAAAACACATGTTTCTTCGTTAACTTCTTCACAACCAACTTAAGGTACTCAAAATCAATTTGCAACCCTTTTCAGTTGGATGTGAGATTGACAATAACATCACTGATGCCTTCAAAATTTTGGTTTCAGTGTGATGGGGGACAGAAATTGGAATTATTGATCTTCAACAAGGAATTCACAATAAGCACAATAAGCAGTTACATCTCTTTCAATGACAGCTTCTTCAGAGTACATCTGTCAGAAACATTTTCTGCTGTTATGCAAGAACTGAGTGGCAGCTGAAGAAACCCCACATTGTGACTGTACTTATCAAGATGAAGCCACCTGTGACAGTCAACTCTGCACAGGTTCAACCCAGCATGAATTCAGCAGCATGACCCACAAACCCATCACTTGGAATATCACTGCTTAGACAAGCCATAACAGATCAGCCTGACTTGCATGATAAAACAAGTAGTCTGTTTGGTTACGCAACTCTCATTACAGCTGATCTGCTAAAGAGCACCTGCACAATCAACTCTTGTCCATACTCAATTCACATGAAGTACTTTTATGTTGAGATGGAAGAGACAGACCTGGTGTGCACATTGAGAGCACTCCTTAAATAATTTCACTGTGTTAGCACATTCCAATGGATTCTGCAGAACCCAAGAAAATGACCAATAAAAACACTACATCCCTTGCTGAGATGTGCACAAAAAGCCCAATTCACTTACAGAACAATCACAAGGGCGATTTCAAATCACACACACCCGTGTGTCACAACCCAACAAATTGAAAAATACAGGTCAGATGGTTGCATGCATGTTGCTGTTCTCATGATAGCACTGAATGCAGGCCTCCTCATTTGTACAAGGAACTGGCTGTGATGGTGCACAGTGGTTATTGCTCATCTGATCATGCTTTGTGTGTATATGTTGTGGATTGCAGAATCCGATGCACTGCAAACGTTTTGTGTGTCCTCCTGCACAGGAAGAGGGGAGCCAACCCTTACACAGAAACATGTTGCATGATGACATTGTTGACATGTTCCTACATTTTTTATGTAATCTATGATACCATCCAATGAGTACCTAGTAGTATTCCAAAGCTGGTAAAAACAGAAGGGGAGGCTCTGAGATTCTGCTGCAACCTTCTGTTTAGACACCATAGTGGAAATATCTGATTCCAATCACTTCTCATGTCAAGCTTTTGGTTTAAAGTTCATGTTGAAGCAGCAAGTTCCCCAATACAAAAAACAAATTACAAATGACAAGTATGAGTGAGTCCTGCCCATTACAATCCAATTACCATATCTACATTTTGACCATTTATTACAAAATTCAAATAGAATTACATATTATGCACCACTATGTAGGCTACACAAAATACAGTCATCATGAATACACTGCCTTTCCTGGAATTTAATGAAAACTGGGTATCCAGGAAACCCACTAATAATACACTGGATTACATGCAACACAGTCAAAACATCCCAGGCTGGTAAAATAGCTAATACCAACCCAATGTTCAAATAGTTGAAGAGTATAATATCGCACCTGTAGTTTCTGTCCACTTTCATCACCAGCAGAAACCCAATCGCATTTGTGTTCGCCCACAACAATATACGATTGTCAAGATGTTCAATTCCAGCTCATGTCCAGTCAAGCACCAGTTGACTGTGGATTCCGGGTCATTTGAGATGGATACCTCATTAGGAAGCAGTCTTGCAAGGCTACAAAAGAATACTCAAGAAGGGCCGAACAACAATTAGATTAGGGGTTGATTATGATTCAACTAGGTTTGGCCAATCCTGGATTAAGGAGGTCTGACTCTGGACAGGGTAAAAGTTGCTTTTATGAGGTGTAATTGCAAGCTAATTGTTGCACCTTCCAATGGGCAGTTCCATTTGGACTGAAATTGAAGTTGCAGGTGAAACCGCTACTGAAATCGGATTTGATCATCTTTCCCACAACATAGGCATGTGATTGCACAGATCCAATTACTTGCAATGGAACCCCTGTGGTCCCAGTAGCTTGGTACAATGTGGTGAAACTTGGGCCAGCACCATGTAGATACTCTGTGGAAGCTGAAAGTTCCACCTGGTATTTTGTTGCCACTTGTTTTTGGAGGAAATTCAAACCAATCTGCATTCAACTCAAACAACAGAGGACCACTCAACACATTTCTCGCTTCATGATTGCACCTAATGTAGTCAGTCCTATCTATCCACTCTGTTACGTACAAACTTCAGTTCAAAATGCACATCCTGATTGATCACCCAACCAAACAATTCCCCAGCCTAAGGTACTTAAATGCAGAGTTCATATAGCATCTATGTCCATCTCAGTTCTATATCCATCTTGTAGTTTCACAACCATCAGCTGCAAAAAAGAGAGGATAACTTGCCTAAAAATGGTGTGCCTACATCCAGCAGGACCAACTATGCCTAGAAACACCACTTGCACATCAAATAGTCCTGAAAGCTCACCAATTCTTAGAATTAGAAACAATGGGAGAAATATATACTCAACCCTGACATCAACATATGGAGCAGTTAGATTATTCAGCTGAAGCATAGTTAGGTATCACACCTGGCCTGTTCCCAAGTGCAGGTCAAGGTACATAAGGTTCACTTCAGAAGGCTCAACATGGTACCCAAAGGTACTGGAAGGATTATACAACTGTAGGTCAAGAGTAGCATTGAGTGAAACTGTCTTCGTAGGAACTCCTCCATTGTCAATCCCATCCTGCAAGTTGAAATACTGAAATGCAATACGCTGCACATGTTTAAATCCAGAACCAAAATCAGTCACAAAAGAATCCACTACTTGAACAACAATATTTCCTGACTAGAATATACCTCATTTGTAAGCATGGAAAATGATGCTGCTCTGATACAAATTCAGGAATTTTATTTAATTTTTTCTTTCTGTGGCCCTGAAAAGAAAGAACGTCATATCAACATAAAAGAAGAGAAGAAGCTACAGGGAAGAGAAACAAATGGGTGAGAGAGAAATTGATAACAAAGAAAGAGAAAGCCTTAAGGAAGAGATCAATTCCACAAAAAACACTTGGAGAAAAGTGAAGAAAGAAACAAGGAAACACAAAGCACAAGGCAAGCAATAGAGACACACATGGGAGAGGAACTCATGCACAAAAGCAGCTTCAAAACACAGGAACTTTTGAGATGGAAGGGAGATAATAAAGAGAAATCTAAAAGTAGAAATGAGAGGATAGCAGAATTCACTATATAGAGAGTGGTGACAGAAACGAAGAGGCACCTGCACTGTGACTTTTGGTTTGTGCGGCATGGTGACGAGCCAGAATACAAGAGCGCCAATGAAGAACACAGCAACGCTGAAGAGGACAGCAATCAAGAAAATGCAGCAGCGAGAGAGACTCTTCTTGGTCTCCTCTTCAGGCCCTTCCTCTTCCAAGATAGTTCCCGGAGCCCAGGCTCTATTGTACCCTCCCTTCTTGTGAGCTGCACCAGCACCTCCAGCACCGGCGTGAGGAAGCACTCTTCGTGAGCCTGGCTTGGGAGCCGTGGCCATATTGAAAGAAGTGGAACCAGAGCTGCCGTTCTTGAAGTGCTTGTGCATGGGAGATGCCATAGGACTCTCCCGAGGCGTGGCTCGAGAGAAGCTCTGCGACAGAGAGTCTATATCATGCGTTGTGGATTCGCGAGAGGGAGATTGCACGAAGTACACTGGATGTCCGTGTCTGGAAGGCGACAATGGCGGCGATGGTACCAAGCTCGATTCCGAGTCGAACGAGGCCCTCATTCTTCCGTATCGCGACATCGTGCTCTGTCTCTGCTGCTATATGCAATGCTGGTGGTGGTAACTGTGACAAACTCTACAAGAGCTACAACGCTGGACCAGCAACGAACGAAGCTTTTTCTGCTCTTCTTGAATTTTTCATGTCACAGTGGGGAAGCCGTTCTTACAAGCATCTCAGTGGAAGAGAGACGGAAGACATGACAGTCAAACCTAGGCAAGGCAGACACCGGCATTGCAGCTTCATCTACACAGAGCTTCGAGGAAAAACACTACGCCTCGTCCTCCAGTACACATGCAGAAACATCGGAGCTTCAGACGGCGGGATAATCACCTCGACTCCTGTTTCGTCCACCTCCTCCAAATCGTCTCTAACTTCTTCAGTACTAATTTCGATTCTTCCGATTCTGCAGAATAATAATGAAACCAATCTCTCTAAGCTTCTCTAAGTTCTGGAAACTGTCTTTTCCACTCTCTGACTCATGTTCAGTGTAGCAATGCTGCTGATGTCATTGACATAGGTACCACTGCAGAGGAGAAACTATGTCAAAACCGCTCCACAAACGTCTTCCTCTGAGGGGGAAAAAAACAAAAAACAGCTAAGCATCAAAAGCTCCAGACCTCCCCCGAAGAGACTCCACCAAAGCTACGAACAGTTGGCGAAATCAGAAGCTCCCGCAGCACGAAACCACAAGCTGGAAACGCAGTCTTCTCGCTGCTTTCTGCCGCTGCCACCTTCCCTGTTTCTTCTTCCAGCACAACTGTGCAAACAAATCCACCGTTGCCGCTGCAAAGGCGCTGCAACCAACGAACGAGCGAACGAGCGAACGAACGAACGAGTCTGATTCCGCTGTCTTCGTTCTCATCGACTCATCATTCCGTCGTCCTACTCGCGTCACATTGATGATGTAACCGAGAGACGATGTCGCTTTTCGTCTTAGTGCGTTCATTTTCTGTCGTCGTTCGTCTTCTTTTCGTCCACAAACCAAAGAACCTGCTGCTGCACAAGCAGGAAGGAAACAGGGGATGTGCAATCTCCTCATATCACCGCTGCCATGCAACAAACAATAATCACAAGATTTGGTAGGGCTTTGTGAGCTATGAGAAATACAAGTTGATGTTGCAATTGATGTTGAGTCCAAGAGCAGCTTATGTTTTTTGTACCAATACTTCACATCACTGTAATGTCTCTAGAGCTGCTGGTTATTTGCATTGCTTCCCAACTGCAGTGGTGCACTCTTTTTCTATCGTGGTTTTGAGTGGATGCTCTCATGGAGCTGATTCTTCTCTCACAAAGTCATCAAGTCTGTACAAGTTTAAATCTTCCTTTCATCATGACTATAGGAATACATGTGCAATGGTTGAAATAGAAATTCACCACTCAAATCTCTGCATAAACTAACATCGTCAACAATTTAAAAGAAAAGTGCTCTGGATAAAGCAACAACTTTCTGCCGTGACATTGTGGACAGATTTTCATATTGTTCGGGCTTCAATTAAGGTACATTGCATAGATGCGCAGTTTTGGACCTTGAAGAGAGGACCATTTTGCTGTTTTATTGAAAATTGCCAGGTGATTAGATGTACATGCAACTTCAGTCTCCTTCAACTGCCAACCTCCTTAGTGTGCTTGTAATCCTGTTGTTCAATTCTTAAGAGTCATCACGTTTGCTCTGACATGCTTGAACCAGGGGTGGTTGTGATTTATGACTGAGTAAGCTACTGTGTGTTGAAGGATCATTTAGGTTTAGGGTTTAGGTTTCGAGTTAGTATTACCTTAATGTCATAATCTGGACAAGATGTACCAAGTTTCATGGAAAGGCTTCATTGTCTTTTGTTGCGGTGGTGGATGGCAGTGATGTTGAACCTTATCTGGAGGGTCTACCTATAGCAGATAATGAAAGCCAGGTTAGGCAATGTTGCTGAGATTGGATGGTCACCCACTAGGGGATGAACAAGAGGTACAGTGATTATCTCTTCCAAGAATACTTCACTCATTGTCATGGCACAAAATGATGAGTACCAGGGCTTGTTCAAGATAAATCTTATCAAGCTGTGTATAGGCACTGGCTTATTTCTTCACATGACAAGGTCCTGCAGAGGTTGGTTTTACTCAAGGTTTTATTGTAAGACAGACCAGTAGTTCTGAGCACCCAATCCTTCTTGCAAGCTGTAACAATCAGATCTCCTCTCTGGATTCAGATGTACATGCTACATGCACATTTGCTGACCAATGACATTGGAAAATGAACAGAGGCCAATCTTTGTATAAAGTATATAAGTAGCAAACCATATGACTGCAAAAGTTCCTTGCGTGACAGAGAGGTGCAAATGGAACAGAGTGAGAAAATCTGGCAGATCATGATCAGAAGGTGATGTATTCAGGAGACCAATTGGACACCCTAGCTATCTTGTTTGTTATTGTCAAGATACTATACCAAGTTGGCACCATCCAACGCACTAAGAGCCTGGTGGAGTCTGCATTATTGACATCAATAATGCCCCTGCATCACACACTGGTGCAGAATGAAGCAGCATACTTTGGATGCATTCATCAGGTTTCTCTCAATCAACCTAGTGCACTTGGATCAATGCAGGGCTCTAGCAAGAATTGTCCTAAACTCTACAAAAATTGACTTTTCAGACTTCCAATGGTTGATATATCTGCCAAATACCACTAACAAACGATTGGAAAAGCAGTTTCTTTATGTTCTTAGGTTGTAAAAATTGGTTTCCAAATTGGTCTATTGACCTTGTTATGAACATCCCAGTTCTTTCTGTCCAAATTTTATGTGATCTTTTTCACAGTTAGCTAGGGGAAGGCATTCTGTGCAAGACGTCAAACACATTGGCATATACATGATTCAGATTCTGCAAGATTATCCAGTACCCCTGCCACCAGCTACCCCCTCCAGAGCAGCTAAGACCCCTGTACTTGGCTGGAGATAGCCATTGCCTGTCAGCTGCATGGAGGACAGTGCAGCTGAGGGAGGAAGCCTGCCTCCTAGTGCCATTACTAGTGACAGGCCTAAAAGTGTGGCACCTCAGGGAAGAAAGCTGATTTTATTGCAAAGTTGCCTTCCAAACTGCCATAGAGAGCCTTCCCCATGGTTCTCAAGTTATTGTTGTTTGGTGAAATCAACTGCAGGGAGGGCATTCCTGTCTCTGTTGAAAAGTGCCACTATAAGGTATGTGATGTCAGTGCCATTCCAGTGGGATGTGATGCATGCAAACAAACCATGGTCAAGAATGTTACACCTCCCTGAGCCCTTCGTTCCCATGTCTTGAATAAGGATACTACTGCCTTATTGTTAGCTATGTCTGTTAGAGTGCTAGGAGAATTATGACTCAGTCTTCCTGTTGCTTCTGGAAGTGGGATAGATACTCAGTATGAAGATTTTTTGCATTTGTTGTGGAAATCTTAACCAGTTCATTGCATATTTGTCTACATCCACTCTCTAGATCTGATAAGGGGCTGCGGAAAAACAGCTATTAGACATTGTCATTCATGATGAAGGCCATGACCTTATATGAGTGACACTCACAAAGTAATGGCCAGAGTCATTTTGTGATTTACATTTTTTTTTGCGTGACATCAATGACTGAGTCGTCCCTTTGCTTCCAGAAATGTGACAGAGACTCAGGATGCAGATTTTGTATGATGGTTTGCCCAGATTTAGGGCTGATTATTATATACTTATCTACACCCTCTCTTGGGAGCTGATGAGTCAGTGGGTAGTCATGGCAGCTTGTCACTGCTATTTGTGATATGGTGATGTTCTGACACTTGTTGAAAGACTCTTGTAAGGTTAATACTGCATTCATTGTTGTGTCACATTCAAAATTATTGTTATGGAGAGTTCTCTGTAAGTTCATAGATATTTTGTTTTTGCCATCTAACCAACACGACATTTGTTTCATTAGCTCACATCTTTCTCTGGAGTTGCTCTCTGCAATCACATTGATATTTGTGCGAGGACCATGTTCTAGAAACCAGCCTGTTTGTGACTAGGCAAAAGTGATGGGAGAGTGGGTTTCATCAGCTCTGCTTTACTTTTTAATTAAGACTTCCCTTGGAACAGTGAGCCAAAATGTATTGAGCCAGTATTGCTCTTTTCTTGGGGGTCGTATTTACTGATACTGACTGCCAGTAATCACCGTTCCTTATTGTGGAGTTAACATCAAAATTGATCTTGTGGAAAGTTCTACTGCTACCTTACCTTGGTAGGCTAAGCAATGCAGCTTGAATAAGGAGATCAATATCCAGGCGTTTCCAGAATTTGTGAAGGATGAAGTGGAGGCGAGTGTACACATTTTACATACAGCAACTACTGTGGCTCATCCAAGATCACAATTTTGAGATATTTGAGCACACCCAGTGTCCCCAATTCTTTTTGAGACCTGTGCTGTTGTGCACATCTTCAATCATCTCCTTCAAGCACAGCTCCATGAATCTCAGCAGACAAAGTCCTTGTGGAAAACGATTATATTGGCTGGACTTGGCTGGACTTTTTTTCCTGATTTATTAACACCAGAAGATAGGGCTCTCTTTCACCAAATCTCTGAAATTTGAGTGCTATATATACATGCACAATGCAACTTGTGAGTGAATCCCCTAATATTTGTACTTTGCCTGGTGCAGCCTTTCAGGTAGTATTGCTTGAACTCAAGCTTTCATTACAAAAAATCACTATACTACACAACATGGGTGTATTTCTAAAACTCTGAATTTCACTAAGATTTGAGTGAATCTAGAGGTTTTGGAACTTAACTCTTTTCACTATTAGCCAGAACTGCAGATTTTTTTTCAATTATTACTTAATATTTATTATATTAAAATTCATGAGAATACTTGTGTTATGCTTTATGATGGGTGGTTTATGTTTCATTCATGCAAACTTTGATTTATTGTCAAAATTTGTCGTAAGTTGGATATACTTACAAAAAATACATGTGGTACATGGTGGCATTAAATGCATGGTTAGATGTTGCACATCCATGCCTGTTCATGTTTTTATGGTGTAGGGATATCACATCTATTCCTCATTAAAAGTACATGGTCCAAAGTATCCATCAAATAGAAAAAGCAAACCACATGTCACAATGTTGATGCATCTAGAGGACCAAGGATGACATCAAAATATTCACCAATCCAATCACTTTCACTTATAAGGAAAACAAAAGTTGTTAAGTGGATTTGCTTGCAAAGGGTGGTTGTTTATACAAATGCCTATATTTTGTGTTCACAAATTTCCTCATTAGAGACTTGAAATATTCAATATTTTTGTCACCTCCACTTTGGGCATTTAAGAAATTTTCATTTTATGATTTTATGGATTATTTAATGATGAAACTAACCATAATTGTTTTTATAAAATCACTTTTGAAACTCAAAAAATTTCTACCACTCTATTTTAAATCATTAAATGATTAAGTTCATTACTTTGTTATCAATTGATTTTAAATTCAAAGAAATGTAATATATAACAAACTAGAATTTACAAGAAGTTTTATTTCTTTCATGAATTCAATATATGAATGTCTCATCTTTGGATACAAATGGATATCCAAATCTAATCTTAGAAGAACACAAAATCAAATTGAACAATTCACAATGTAAAATCTCTTTTTAAACATAGAATTTCACAAAATTACATCATCAATTTATCAAAACTTATAATTATGTTTATGTATGTTTTTAAGTACTTTGTAATGAAATGAAAAGTAATTTTGCATGAGACAAGAACAAAAATAATCTAAAAAAAAAGTGATCACTCCTTTGTATGGCCCTACATATTAGGCATGTAGCAAACTAGTACTAGAATTTGGATCACAAATTAATGGAGTAATGTTACAAGGACTCATTCATGGGTGGGGTTCCAAAAATGGAATAAAGACTCTAGGATTTTGTTAGGGCTACTTTTTCCAAATATCATTCACATGAAAAAAATTTGATGTGACGATGTGATTTCTCACATGTGAGACCAAATTGTGCATTGATATTTTCATTTACAAATAAAAACACAAAAAATGTCAAAATGAGTTTTTATGGATAATCAAACATGTTCTTTTGCATGATTATTTCTTGCACATGTGACATTTGCCTAGAGCTAAGAATTCTAAACCTAACGAACATTTTAAAAAGTGGTAAAAGAAATGAGTCCTTTCCTTTAGAACCTTGTGGTCCAAAATTTCAAGCCTTTGAAATATTGATATATATTTTTCCATCAAGTTCACTCAATGAACATATATTTACATAAAAGGATTTTTATATCTAAAATTTTAATTATCTGACAATCAATTATTTGGATTGATTATTTGAATTCATTAGTCTAATTAGATAATTAATCATTTGAATCAAACAACAAAAAAAATCTAAATTTACTAATGAATTAATTATCTGAATTAGAATGATTAACTCTAATTAATATTTAATTATTCAGTGTAATAAATGAATTCATAGTACTTTAATAAGTTAAATATTATATATCATTACATTATATCATTGAGTTCATTGTAAGTTGTACATGAAGTTTGAGGAATTTTTATATAAGAAAAATATGTTTTAAATTGGTTGGTTCTTCAATTTTTTCAAAATAATTTTACATTAAAACCTTGATAGATTATGATTAGAATATGAAAAGTTCAAATTATATCCATAGACACTAGGCCTTCATCAACTTGAAAGTATAATAATTCTAATTGATGTTTTACTTTCATGTACTTGTAAAATCAATTTTGCAAAATTATAACATGTACTTTATGTACTTGATTTTCAAAAAAAAGTACTTAAATGCATATTAAAACGTGATTTTTTTCAATATTATGTAATAAAATCAAAGAACTTATAATTGTTGATCATTAACTTAAATAATATTCATGGATTCAATATATTAAAACTAATTTATGGATACTTTTCAAAAAAATAGCAAGTGTTTCCAATTGGCATACTTTACCATGCTTATGCTTTAATCAATTAATTAATGGGAATAATTCATCAATAATTAGTACTTGTTTAATGCAATGGTTATATCATATTAATATGACCTAACCACTATTATTTAATCATACTTCAATAGTTATGGTATATTTTTAAACAAACCATATGCCCATAATATGAGCAAATGTATGCTTAATATATTTTAAATACAAACTAAATACCTATAATATCATGAATGCAAGTTAAATATGTTTAATATACCTTGAATGCAAATTAAATATATCTAAATATGTTAAATATGCTTAAGATATGTTTAATACATATTAAAAAGAAGCTAAATTTACTCATAATGTAATCCATAATACCTTAATGTACATTAAATGTATAAACACACCATAATAAGTAACCAAATTATAATTAATTTTGTTGACCAAATGAACATAAAGACTTATTTTTGGATGAAAAAATTAAAAATTTAGTCAACATGGAAGGATGTGCAATTTTGTAATTGTACCATAGTCAAAAAAATAGTAAGAATTTTAAAAATATGATGAGTAGTTGTAAAAATGATAAAATATAGTTGCAAATGATAGATAGTCTTATGCAATCACAAATTGAATGGTTATATAATACAATATTTTTAATAGTGAAATGACCAAGCCCCATTGACATATACATTATGCCCATGTGACATGCATTTGAGTGATGGAAGTTGGGTGACATAGGCCTTAGTGGCATATTAATGACATTACATTTTAGTGACATAGGTTGTAGTGACATAGACTTAGGTCTTAGTGATATAGGTTGAGTGATAACAACCATAGTGATATTGGGTGGCATAGGCTAAGTGAAATAAGTCTTAGTGGCATTATCGTAGGCTCTAGTGGCACATATTTTAATGATTGAAGCCTTAGTGGCATAATTGTCATTTTAAAAATTATTTTTGATCTTGCGATATTTTGTAGGGGTAGTAGGAATAAACCATGATCATGAAGGGGATGAGGAGGAAGAGCAAAGGGGACAACAATAATCACTTCCATTGCACACCACTTAAATCAGAAATGCATGTAAAGGGCACATCACATCAAATTAATTTAGTCATGAAAAATAGATATGATCACTACAACTTATTTTGAACAACGATGTAATGATAGTAAGACAGCTGCTAAGTGGGCAACACTTTAATGGCAATTGTAATGGTGACATTCACTCCTAATGACATATTTCAATTTATAGGTTTGTGATATTTGTGTATATATTGGATTGTATTAATAAGTTTAGTTTGTACATTGGCTTAGGTTTTCAACACAAGTTTTGGTGAAATAATTTTGAATAAAAATGAAACAAATCATAAATAAATTTGAGTGATATTATTTAAATGAAATCATAATGATTTTAGAATGGGTGACATTATAATGGTGACATATGTGTCACCACTCATTATTACATGTTTGGATGTGATGCATATCACTAGAAGAAATTTGAAAATCAATGATTGAATTTGCGACTCATTTATAGTTGAAATGGACACATGCAACTAAAAATAGCCTAGTTGCCTTGGACAAGTGCCATAAGACAATAAGTTGCAAAAGACATGACATGGTTATGAAGTTGAAAGTGTAATTGCAAACCTTACAACTAGGCCAAAATTTCTCATCCATTGCCATGGATGATCCTTAGTATGGTGTGGAACCCCAATTTGTGACTACATTTGGGATAGTTGCATGTTACCAAATGTGCCATCGATGGTTGGTTAGGATTTAACCATGTGGTAATTTAAAGAACCAATGGCCATAAAACACATGGCCATTTTCCATTTGTTCAAAAAAGATATATTATAATTAAAATAATTGAATATTAAATATTAGAATTAAAGTAGTTAAATATTACAATTACAATAATTAAATATTATAATTAAAATAGTTAATTATGTTAATTAATTAATTATAATCTATCATAAGCTCAACTATAATAAGTAATTTATTCTAGGTTAAGGTAAGGTAGAATAGGCTAACTAGCATAGGTTAAGTATGTAGGTAGGATCCTATTTATTTTGTTGGGGACAAGCCTTTTGATTGGCTCATCTCAAATGGCACAAGAACTATGTTAATAGTGCATACCATGAATTTAGTCCATTCCTTCACCTACTTATATACTTCACAAGTTTGAAGTTGTAGACAAAAGATATGGGACAATTTTAATGAAAGGGAAACATTATAACAGTACAACACTATCACATCTTTTGTCCCATACAAAAACATTATCATATATTGACACAATAATTTTTATTTTTTTTCATTAGTTATATACTACCTATCTTACTCACTACCTATTACCTACAAATTATCCTACCAAAATCATTAATTAATTAATATAAAAACATTATGACATATCCACAAAAATATATATATACTTCTTAACTTAACTACTTATTACCTATCTATCCTACTTACTACATATGACCTTGGCTACATACTTATTATCTATTACCGAAATTACATTTAATAAATTAATTACCTAACCTACTTAGTTAATTAATAATAATATTATTATAAAAAATCATATATCCACATAATAAAATATTTACAATTTAACCTACCTACCTACCTACTACCTATTAAAAGTTATCCTACTTATTACATACTACCTAGGTTACATGCCTACTATCTACTACCTAGCCTACCTAATAAATTAATTACCTAGCCTACATTTAATAAATAATTTTTTTACATAGCTAATTAATTAATCAATTAATACAAAAACATTATGACATATCCACAAAATAAAATACATTTTGTTTAATTTATAATCTACCTACCTAGTACCTACTAATACCTATCCTACTTATTACATACTACCTAGCCTAATTAATTAGTTGATTAAGTACTTAACTTAATTAATTAATATGAAAACATGATCACATATTCACACAATAAACTAATAAACTTACCTACTACCTAGTTTACCAATTAATTAATGACCTAGCCAACCAACTACCTACCTAGCTTATCTAACCTAAGTAGAATTAACTTTCATAGCTTAGCCTATTAGCTACACCTAATAAACTAGCCTACTATTAACTATAGATAACTTAGGCCAATTAATTAAGTATGCAAGTTAAGCTAGGCTACCAATGTACATAGGCCTATTTATTTTAACATAACCTATTAAGCTTAGTTAGCTTAGTTTAACAACTAGGTTATAGTAGCCTTTTCTAGCAAACTATTAGCTATTAGATATCATGGAAGACCCATGGATAATTGCAAAGAAGACCCATGGATGGGTACATTGAAGGGATAATAGTCCAATTGTAATAACAAAGTTTGCCATATGTGGTCTATGTTTCTTTGTTTATGTGGTAGAATATACTATTGTAGTTGAAAAACCTTTCATTTGTAATTACAAAATTATGGATGAATAAAGGAGCACATGATATTTTTGCTTTAATTGCAAATGTTTTGGGATTTGACTAGTAACTTAAACATTTTACTATTGGGTTGTTTGAAGTTACAAAAAACTTCAAGACATGCATTGGCTTAAAATTTGACAAATCCATTGAACAAATTTAGTTTGAAAAAAAATTCATAACATATATGAAAAATGAGGGCTCTAATTTTAATGCAATGACTTTTGCTTTGAAATCTGTTGTTAGTTATAACTTTGATTATGAAACATTGGGTTTACAAGAAAGCTCCAATAATACTTGTTTTGGGCATGTTATTTCCATAGCATGACAATATGCTATAGCTACTGATATTGTGTGCAAAAATCTAAACTATGTATTAATTAAAGCAAATTTGTAGAAGTATATAACTTAGCCCAAAAAATCTAGGAAGGGTAAATCATAGTGGACTAAAACTTGTGTTAATTTTACAATACATCTTAAGAAACTTAGTACCCTAGTGAAAACAATGTGAGCTTTAAATTTTTTATTAATGAAATTGGTAATTTTTGTTTAAAATTTTTAAATTTGTTTTGTGTGGGTGAAATTGTTAATCTATTTTGTTTAACTATTTTGTAGGTTTGTTAGCAAGAGGTGTTTCAAGAGGCATTGTTGTTTTGAGATGCTATAATTTTTTTATTAAAATAGAAAAATTGTTATATGAAGTTGGTTGTTTGAATACCACAACCTTTTAGATGCCACATTTGTTAGATGATTGTTGATTATCTTTCCACTATTACGACTGCATGTGTTTTGAACCAATTCCATGGTCATTGATCATTAAGTAATGCGTTGAATTTTGCAATATCCATGATTTTAAAACTTAAAGATATGCATGATAATTTGCCATCTTTGTAGAATCTAATGGAAGAGGAATCAATTTTTGTTGATGAATTAACTTTTTCTGCCTTTAACATCAAAAAGCAAGTTTGTATTGTGTTAATATCTTTCCTTTCTTTTTTGAGGAAATTTGAAAAAAATAAAGCTCATAACATACTCTTTTTGTTGTTAGATCCTAGGTTTATAAGCCAAGTTGTCTAGTGTTTTCATTCATTGGAAGGAAATTAGGTGTTGCTATTGTTTAGGAATATGATACAACATCTTTGTATCCCATGTTGAAATGCCATCACCATTTGTATCCTTTGGCAAAAACTGAAAGTTATTTTGCTAACATTAGTGTTGATGAGGACTATAGTTTGGATATGTTTGAACATACTACCAATACAAATGAACCAACAAAGGAACTTGTGAATAAAAAACTCCTCATTTTCAAACAATACCAAGTGGATGTGAAGGAAATAAAATGCCCTTTGCGATAATGGAAGAAACATGTTTCAATGTTTCCAATAGTGGGGCAATTATAGTAGAAATTGGCCAAAATGATATTTGTGATTTAATACATGTGACTATTAATCATTTCTGATTAAGTTTGGACATTTTGTAACTATTTCTTTTGTTAGCATATTTGCAACTACATTGTAATTAGTTTGTGACTATTTTGATTTTCATCCTTCCTTGTAAATAACATTTAGTTTGGTTTTCATCAAAGGAAAACAACTTATGTCCCATTAGTTGCAAACTTGATCAGTTTAGTTGCAACCCTATGAATATACAAAGGTGTATTTTGTCTATTTTAAGGGGCATAGTTGGGTACACTAAAAATTACAAATGTACAGTTTGAATGTATATGAATGACCATATTACATGTGTATCCAAGGGTTAAATGGCTTCAGTGATATGGTTACATTAAGTGTATATTTTGAGTATAAGAAGGTTTTATGTAAAATATTTACTAAATATATTGTAGCCATATTACAAGTTAATCCAAATTATTTTATTATACTTCATAAAATTATTACAAATGATATTTATTATTATTAAATATTATTAAATATGATCTTTCATTAAAATTTAAGAATAATATTATTTTATTCCATTATAAATGATGATGATACTATTAGTATGATAGAAAATAAATAAATTACTGAAATATAATTTCAATTTAGATAATTGAGTTAGTGAATTTATTTATTTATAATAATGACCATAATAGTTAGTAAAAAATTTTAATAAAATATTATGTAAATGTAAAAATTACTTTCAAAGGAAAAATATACCTATAGAGAAATGTTTTTTTATTAAGAATACTAAATATTTATTGTAAATTTTCATAAATAACCATAATGGATGAAATAATAATATGAATTATTAAAATAAAATAATTGATCTTAACTACCAACCAATTACGAAAATAATTCAATTATTGTGATTATTATTCTTAAATAATTATTTTATACCTATTAGTAATTATAAAAAATTACAAATAATGGGAATAATTATAAAAAATTAATTAACCTAGGCTAGTTACTAGTTAAATTATTAAAATTTAAAAAATAGTATTGAATATTTAGAATTAATAATTAGTTAGTTGGCTACTTTATTCAGTTATTAGTTATTTTTAATTAATTTTCTAATTAATTAATTTTCTAATTAACAAGTTTGGTAACCACTTACCGACCTAATTATTTGAAAAAAATAAAAATGAGGATAAAAATATAGGATAAGTTTTTGAGTTATAAGTAATTAACAATTAAAAATATTAAATCACGAACTACTTATAAGTAAAAAGTTTATCCCATATGTTTTGGCTTTCATTCTCATCTTGAAAAGTCTGTAAACAATGTGTTTTTTTTTATATTTTCATATTAAAAACCATGGGCATAATATGGCATGAACCAATAAAAGGTTTAACCCAAAATTGTCATAGATGGTAATGCCATGGGTTTTATTCATTTGAATATTCATCCATGACTTGTAGTGAATTTATACCTAGTTCTTAATTTTGTTTTAATTCATTTCCAATTAATTTCTAATTCATTTTTAACACATTTATAGTTCACTTCTAGTTAACTTTTAATTAACTATTAGTTAAGTTCAAATTAAGTCCAAATTAAGTTCTAATTAACTCCTAGCTAACTCCCAATTAACTCTTGGTTAAGTCATAATTAATTCCCAATTAAGTTTTAATTAACTTCAAATTAAGTTTCAATTAATTCATAGTCGACTTTTAGTTAAGAAGGTTATTAAGAAGTTTCTTTATATGATGCACACATTAAAATTTCCTTGGAAGTTTTTTTGAACTAAGTCCCCAAAAAGGTATAAATAGAAGTAGGACCCTTCATTTCCTCAAGTCTATTGAACACTAGTTTTAAGCATGATCTTGCATCATAGCCTTGTCATGTTATTTTCATGTTCATGTTTGCATATGTTAGCATAATAAATATATGTTTTCATGTTGGTCTTGCACATCTCATCTTCTTGTTTTTAGTTTTTGTGATTTTATTTTTTGAATCGCATAATCTTGTCTTGTTCCTTATTTGAAAATTAGATTTAGACCTTTCCTTTAGTCTTTATTCTTGTGATTTTTCATTTCTTGAACATTCTTACATAAATATTCATGTATTTACACCTACTTTACCTACCCCCCTAATCTACCTACCTACCTACCTACCTAAATATATATTTAACCTAGGTAGTTGAAAGTAGGTCCTACCTAGATCAATGTTTAACTTAAGTAAATGGGTACATAGATCCTACAAACCTACCTACCTATTTACCTAGTTTGACCTACATACCTCTATATTGATTTAAACTAATTTTGGACAAATGTACTTAATATGCCATGTGGCAAATTTCTACTACACTACATGTCACAATCTAAAACCATCCAAACATAAAAACCAGACATCTTAAATTATTTCAAAATTATAATAAAAATATTTTAAATTATTTGAAGTTGGGACATGGCAACACATCATTTGTTCTCATTTGTCACCAAAAAAGTTGTATCTTACTTGCAAGCAACAATACGTATATGGCTAGTCAAAGGCTAAAGGTGTATTTTGTTGACTTTTTTTTCATGCAAATGTTTTTGTCTTTTGCCACTAGTGTCACATGCAACTTGTCGAACTTGACTATTAAGATTTTAGTAGTAAATGTCACTTCCAACTAAAAATTAATCGTTGGGACCAAATGCAAAATGACCATTTTCTATAAGTGGGGTTTCTTGCTCAAAAAATCTTGGGCATTGTTGGATCCTAAATTGAAACTAAAAGAATTTTCTCTTTAGCTAGAATCTTTACAAATTTAAGATGTAAATTACAATCAATTGTTTTGGAGAAGTTGATATTTGTTAGCGAAAATTGGCCTAGTGATCATAAAGTTAGTTGCAAATCACCATTTAGTTTAATAAAGTTCATTGATATGGATGGAGATTTAAAAGAAAAGCTAGAAAAATTTAATTGTTCTTTTGAATTGGATGAAGTTGTGGATATGTGAAGTTAAAAATAAATATTTGTTAGTTGGAAAAATATTGGGAAAATGTTTATTCATTGGAAAATGATTCAAAAAACATATGTTGGTTGAAAGAAAACTTCAAATGTTACATGACCAATCATATTGCTAGAATGGAAATCTTGAATTGTTTTGAGGAATTAATTTCAATAAACTGTCACTTAAAATGTTATAATAAATAACATTTCAAGCTTCATCGCAAACTTTAATGGTTTTGATTTGATAATAATAGTCGTGCAAAATCTATTTTTCATAAGTTCGTATGGAGCAGACATGAATGTCATTCATCTATTTGTATTGTTAAGACACATATGTTGTATGTTTATTTGTGTTGTTTACACACAAAAGTCATGCACACAACTTTTGTGTTTAAATAATGCACAACATTTGTGTTTAAACAATATGAACCTATGAAATAACATATTTTGCATAGATTTGGAACGAACCCATGAAGCTTATAAATTTGTGATGTTGTCCATAGATGTAAAGAAAAAAATTATGATTAATGGAATTGTTTTGGTAAGAGTTGCTTTAGTGAACTTGTCCTTACATGTTGCATGCAAAGGACATGAAAATATAAACAACTTTTAAGAAATTTTTGAAATTTTTACACATCATTTTTTGTTTTAATTAGGGTGCATCACAAAGTTCCAATATCACAAAATTTCAATAGAATTAGTGCAAAAATTGTAAAACATTATGTTTATGCAAAATTTGTGGGTTTCAAAATGTAAAAATGGCATGATATATATATGATGTGTCTTTTTTATTTGTGATGTTTTAATGTGAAGTATGTACAATTTACATTTTAACTAAATCTATGCAATTATTGTGATGTAATTTTGCATAAATATATGCAATTTTTGTGTATTAAACATGAACATTCATGTATGTCATTCAAAAATAATGTCTCAATTTTCTTTTGAATATTTAAAATATTGAATATATACAAATATCATTCATATTACCATAACACGGAATTCATATGATTTTTGTATGAACCTATGAAAAAAAAAATTGCACATAATTTCTACAAACCTATGAACCCTAATAAATTTGTGATGTGTTCCTTATATGTTAATGACCAGGGTTTTGGCATAATACTTGCATTATTTGTTTGCTTTTGCAATTGTGACATGTAGACAAAGGTGGGTTTTGGGTAACATCTGTCTATAAAACTATTTTGATTGTCATGTTAAAATTTCCCAAACCATGTCTCTTGTTGTGGTTTTAGTACTTTTGGAAAGTCATTAATGAATAAGGTTGCACCAAGTTGGTTTGATAACATGTTTCAACCTACAGTGGAAAAGTTATTGAATATTCATAAATATTTTTTTCAAAATTCATTTTAATCAAATCTAAAAACTATAGTAGAATTTTCTCACAATTGGGGTCTATCATCAAGTCACAATTGGGAGAAAATTCACCACATGGTTTTCAGACATAGGTGCATTTAGAATTTCAAACTTTCATGAGGCTTATAAAAGTCTTTGTATTTGAAGCAACTTGTTTAAGAGAAATTTTTTAAATTTTAAAACCCTACCAAACTTAATAAAAAGAAAGCACCTTAAAAAGGGAGGGAAAAATGAAGGGACAAGGACCAAAGTCCAAGCAAGCAAACAACCTAAAAGAGGCGAGCCACAAGGAAGTAAGGGAACCTTTAAATCCTCCACCAATCACATGAAGCATATCAACTTAAAAAAGGGGAGTTAAACTAGATAAGACTCCAAGCCTAAAAAAACCCTCCCTGTAGTAACAGTTTGCTTCAAAATGGAGGCGGTTTATGCTTTCATTAATGCCACTGACATTTTCTCTCCATAAAAAGAATACAACATTAATAAATGAAGGCCTTGGGTGCTTTTTTTTGTCCATGCCGTGTTAGCACATTGATGAAAAAAACTATTGGACTATTGATGAAAACACTCAAAAACCTCTATGGAAAAAGGAAAAATCATGTCTGTTGGGTAATAGTCACAATAAAGTCCTTCCTTCATTTGAGTTACCATTGTTGCAACCACCCCACGAAAAATAGTTGCTCATGATACCAAGTCTGCTAGAATGGGGTTGGTAATGACAACATCAATGAATGTGTAAATGCCATGAATTGACAAAACAATGTTGGCCTACAAGCAAGAAGATTGAAAAAAAGGTGATGGAAGAACGTGGGTTTGTTCTTGTAAGACATGAAACCTTTCATTTTTCACAATGGATGCAAAAGCATCCTATGACGCACTCCCAAGCCCCAGGTTGAACCCACTTTAGGGTTCAACTATGTAGAATTGCGGAAAGTTGGGACTCGGAAGGCATTCCCAATTTCCAGCATTATAGAGGGGTAGAGGGGCGTGCTAGAAGTCTCGGGATTAGACTAGGAAGAGGGACTAGTAGATCAAGCTTGAATCTGCATCCAAAACCAACCACACGGGGTTAGTTCACATTCCGAGACACCCTTGGGTGTTGGGACAAGCCACGGGCACTTTGGACCACAAGACTCACCACGGCCCGGACTCGGGGGAAGCCACCACCTTCCCCCATATAGTATTCTTTGCGACACCCCACAGGGACTACATCCAAATGGCTATTTTTCCCGGGACTCCCAAGTTGGAGTCCCGAAATTGTCCCGAAATTGTCCCAGTTGGAGTCCCGGGACTTTGGAAGCTCATAACTCTCGACTGCAGAGTCTGATCGCAATGAGGTCTGAACCAATGTTGTAGCCCTCGTCGAGATCTTTCCAACTCCATGTCGCACTTTCAATTCGGAGGTCGGGAAGAGGTTGATTCCCGACTTTTAGTGGTCGGGAGTCAAATTGCCAATTTGACTCCCGGCCCTTCTTTTGTCCATAACTTGGGCGACAAATGTCCAAATGGCCAATGCGAGGCCATTTTCGATATCTACGCTTCAAGACCTTTCCAACGGTACCAAGAACACCTGAATGCGAGGTGTTTTGGGCCTTTCTGTTGAGCACTAAACATTCGGGAGTCTCAGAGGACTCCAAATCCCCAACTTTGGGAGTGTTGGGCTTCACCCCCACACTTGGCCAAAGTGGGGTTGCGACATCTTAAATGACATCATGGGACGTAGTCCTCTCTAAGCACCATGGGCACAATGGAAGAGGTGGATCCCCATGGGGTTTAATGATTAACCATAGATGTAATGTGTCAGACCAAGAGCCAAAGGATGGGGAGGCCTAACTTGGTCCGTAATGCAAAAGAGTAAACATCTAAAGGTAGACAAAAGAATGGGATGGTCCAAGATGAGCAAACAGTTAAGTTCTCACACTAGGCCCTGCACAAGAATTCAAACACGTCCGATGTGAGTAAAAAAACACGTTCAAGATGATGTTGGAAAAGGAATGGTTGCGTAGTCTCTCTATAATAGTCTCTTGAAATATATGTTCCCCTCTTTGCAAGTTGTTGAAGAGGGATAGACATGTTGTTGTAATTGGGGGAAAAAGTTTTTGAAACAACTTCAAGTGTTCTTATAAGGTGAACAAATTCAAATTGTTTGCCCCAATAGCCTCCAATAGAAACATACATGAATCAATAAGAATCTAGAAGTAATGATAGGCGTTATTAGTGCCCAATTCCCCAAATAAGCCGCTAGCACAATGGTTTTTGTAAAAAAAAAGGCCTATCCTTTCATTAAAAATGGGGAGCAAAACTTGCTAACGCAGCAAATGGGCCTCTAGACACTTAAAAGAACATGGGCTTAAAAGCTTATTGAAAACTTGCATGAGGATCGAGTTGAAGTAAATGAGTTAGTGTTCGAAGCTTGAAAGTGGCGAGAAAACACAAAACAAACAAAACAATCTTTACCCAAGACATTGAGATAGGATCCTGAAAACAACTTGGACATCTTTTAACCTTGAAAACACATTTGCATGGTGAACATTTTCATCCAAAGCATCTTGCAAAAAAGAAGAGCATAATGACACAAAGCCCAAAGGGACCCCTAAAACCCTAATGTTATTGGAAGGCAACAAAAACCATGAAAAGGGGAAAAATTAGGGGGTGAACCAAAAGGGGACCAAGAAGAACATTTGAGAGGTTGGACAACTAAACCCATTAAGGCCAGTTGGGAAGTAGAATGGTCAAAATTGAAGGGAACAAGGGAAGCAAGGTAAGCAAGGTCAAGAATGTGGATGTCATCTACCAACAATGCTAAAAAACACAAAGGAAAAGTAAGAAAAGAGGATTGTAAAACCAAAAAATGAATGAGAGCAAAAAGAGGTTCAATGAGCGGGTTAGCCTAATGTGTGCCCACAAATGAATAGATAATAAACAAGTTTTCCACATGGGAATGATGACTAAAAACAAAGGGCAATTACTAGGCATAAAAAGAATGGACAAAAAGGAAAAGTAGAAATAGTCGGCCTTGTGCCACATGAAGATGGCCTTACATGAGATGGAGATAAATGTGTCCGCCACATCCACTTGTAGCAGCACCCAATTGAGATGGACATCCAAAGTAGCTCAAATATCGTGCACCATTGTTTCACACCCACTTTTGATTGCCACACAAAACTGATGAAGTGACAAATGAAAAGATAATGCATTTCAGAGTTGAAAACATAAGGCTATGTTAATTAGCTAATAGAGGACCTCAACCACTACAATTAATTTGATACCACCTGAAAGTTTGGCCAAAGCCAAAAGCTTAACAACACCAAGGATGTGAGCAATGGACCCTGGGAAACGACCCATGGCAACATGGGAATTCAATTGGTGAAGTTAAATGAAGTCGTTGATAGAATTTTTGGGGCTTTAAGCAAAGAGGACAAAACACCGCTAAAGAAAAAACAACAATAAATGTTAGGCGATAATGTCAAATGAGTTTCAAACAAGGCAATCCAAAGCTAGATAAACAACAATATGCACTTCTCATCACAAAGTGAAAGGGGTCTACGAATATAAATGGGGCCAAGGAAGACTTAAATGGAAGTTACTAAAGGGGTCCACCTTTAACACCCAAGCCCAAGCTTAGGAAGTGGAAAAAAGGCAAGAAAGGAAGCCAAATGGCAAGAAAAACTATTAGAAAAAAACCTAAAAAACTTGACAATGTTATTAATGACAAAACATGCCACACCATGAAAATAAGGCACCACATTTGGAATAGGGAACATCACGTTGGCCCCATTCTTACCACCAAGGGAAAAAGTGGGCCCAACCCAACAATTAGCATGAGTGACTGCATTGGAAAAGGGGAAAAAGGGGAAACAAAGGCAAAAGCCAACACATGGGGAAGGGGGAAGATGGGACTAGGACACCATAAAAGGGGCAAATTGACCCCAACAAGGGGCAAGCACCTATGAAAAAAAAAGAGGAAAAAAACACAAGGAACTGGGAGGTAGAAAGGTCCATTCCCACCCCTTCCGCCCCCTAAAAAGAAAAAAACCATAGTTCACAAATTCAAACCAAGAACTTGGAGTCTTCAAGCATTGCCCCAACCACTGGAAGTGAGAGTAACAAACTTCTTTGTGGCACATCCATTGTGTACATAGCTCCTTCCATCATTCTTTGCTCTATTCCTACCTTATATTTGTTTATATAAAAAGTTGTTAATCATGTGTAACTCTAGACTTATAGTCACAAGCCCTAATGATGGAAATAAGTAAACAGTAAAAGCTTTAATCATGGACACTTAAACACTAAAAGAAGAAGGCACCCTTTTGCTTCTCTCAATTCCCCTACTATCACTCATTTGCATGGGCCTGAGTTCTCCACTTTTTGTTCTTCTAGCAATGTTCAGACTCCACCCCATCCAATTTCACTCCCCTAAACCAAGGGTTTTGCTTGTGTAAATTTTACACATCCATTGCCATCATTGCTGTAGCAGATCTTTTATTTTCTTCTCCATTTTTTTTTTCGCTTTTGTTTCCTTTCCTCCTCTATTGCCCAATTGGCTAATTGTGCATCAAAAAAATCAAAAGCACCAAAAGCTATTCATGTTGCTATGTCCCTTAATTAGTGTTTGTTGTGATCCCAATTTCAATTTCAAACATGTCCCCTCTTCTTCTTAACCTGTGGCTCTTGTATCTAATGTGACAAGCCTAAGATCCTAAAGCTTTGAGGTTATAATTATGGTCAATTGATAGAGGTTCCATCTTCTTTGTTGTTGTTGCCTGATCATATTTAGGATTGTGGTTCTTACTTCTAATGCTACTATTGTTGGATTACAACATTATTCCTAAACCTTTTTCCATTGAGATATTGTCACAAGAGCAAACATGATACAATGCTAAAAAAACCATCATCCCACAACATTAGCCCAATGTTGTTGGATACTATTTATTAAGGGCCCTTTTAAATAATTGTTCATGTGTAAACAAATCCCATTAGGAAAATGCTCACCAAAATATTTATTAGACCAAAAAGAAAAGATTCAAATACCATGACTTTAGGAACTCAAACATGCGTTTAGATTTTAAACTACCAACAAGGAACTTCACCTGAGGAAAACAACAATAGTGCAACATGTGATTGTCATGCATCCAACCCAAGAATCAAAAGAAAAGAAGAAGAAATTCAAAGTGGAGGACACCAAAGAATTTGTTACACAAAGTTCAACTGCAAGACATAATTTCTATACACGACAATGGAAGTTACAACACCCAAACAATGAGTACCACTCTTTGTAAGACAAAAACCTTAGGGGGAAAAAGAAGGTTTGTAGAAATCCATTAGTGATCCTTGTTGAATCCAATGTAGTTTCAACTAGCATGGTGGTGGTGTTCATGTAAGTTTGTAGTCACAATTGAAAACAAAATGTTTGAAAGCAAACAAAAATATAATAAAATTGGAAAAAATTGTGTGAAAAAGCTAAACATGGGAAAAGGAATTAACAATGCACAAAGAGAAAAAGAAGCTCATGGGAAGAAAAACACAAAACAATTAAATCCACAAAAAAACAATAAACCATACAAGTGCAAGTGTAGGCACATTTGTTTATAGAATAGAGTTTCACCTATTTCCATGAGCCATTGGCATGAATCCCTTATAACTATTTAAAAAAAAACTTGAATTTTTTTTGGCAAAATTTAATTAGAAAAAGGAAAAATTAGTTAAATTTACATTAGACAAAAGCAGTCCAAAAAATTCCCAATTTCTTTGTCAAAATATGGCATGATTTCACTTAGAAAAAACATTATTTCCTCCCCATTTCATAATTGTTAAGCTCATATGAGTGAAATGCTTCACCAAACGAGCATACCTTGCAAAAGGGTGTTTGACAAAAATGCAATACCCATTGATGAGGTCATTATGACCTTAAAATTAATGGAGACCTTTGGGAACATGCTTTCCACCATACATTCTTTTATAAAAAAAAATTCCTTTGATTGTTCGTAACTGAATTACCGTTGATTAAATAAGTTGGGGTGTAGCTCGAAATTAGGTTGTTTGGCCTCTGGTCATCCCTGATCAGGTGGTAAGTTGTGCTAATTAAGTCATTTTGCCCATGGCGGCTGCTTCTTGATTTATGCTTGCATGGGAAGAGTTGTTGATGACTTCTTTTTGCATGGCGGCTACTCTTAATGGATTGAGGAGACGTTGTGTGATGGCGGCGAATTATGGTCGGGATCGGATATGCAATTAAGTAAGTAGGTAGGTTTCGGAGCGTGACGA
>Ga0209208_10001678_pt1 | contig 31460 bp, 29 predicted proteins | sample S1TSphfallax_3_FD_187694 | JGI IMG/M metagenome (GOLD analysis project Ga0209208, IMG submission 187694) | Host-associated microbial communities from peat moss isolated from Minnesota, USA - S1T2_Fd - Sphagnum fallax MG (SPAdes) (version 2) | ecosystem: Host-associated > Plants > Peat moss >...
TTGCTTTCAGGTACAGGGTGCAGGACAATTCCATTGACCATTCTCAGACTTTCTGCTCATGTTTAGTGACACTTTTTCTGTGGTAAGTTAATGTGTAGATAGATAAATCAAATTGCCCATTTCTAATATGAGACCATATCCAAGATGGTTGTCCTTCATTGTTTTGGTAGCTTACCAAAGCAGTTGTTTGGTGTTTTCAGTTCACAAGTTTACTCACTAACAACGTTATAATTAAAGATAATTTGCTTTGGAAATTTGTTTCTTTTCACCGTTTTGGGCATATGCTTTTCAATAATTTTCAAGAAAAATTCCCCTCTAATATAAGTGCTAAACCCTAAACCCAAACTGTTGAAGGGCAGCACTGGGATCTCTGGCAACCTCTTTGGATTTAACGATATCCTGGGATTCCAAAGGTTTAAGTGTTGACATTTGTGACAGGCATTCTCAGTGAGGATATGCAGGCATTAATTATAATACAACCTCATGTTGATTCCAAGAAGCATACTTGGTCTGCTGAGGAAAAAGCTTACACTTCGTTTTTTTTTCTTTTAAACCAGTCTAGAGGTTTAGACAGTAGCAATTTCTCAACATCTTAGTACCAAAGCTTTTAGGTTCCTTAAGATAATGTTTATCTGGTCAGCCCTCTAGCTTGAGGGGGTCATATTCTGTGTGGAACTGACAGGGAGTGTGGAATTTGTGCAACAGGAAATGCTAGATGATACACTATTATGTAGCAGTGAGATACCACAGGGAACTGAATCACTTCCTCATGATATCATCAACTCAGTTTCAGACCTTTTCCCTCGCAGGTTATGGGGGCGGCCTGAAGAGGTATGCTTTGAAAGACAATCTTTGCATCTTTTGCCATTTTCAGTGACTGTTTGTGAATCACTGTGGCAAGTCCGGCTGGTGCAGTCTTGTAATAGATGGATGAATTTTGTCAACTTGAGTTTATTTGCTTATTGGATGGTTTTCTGTTGATGGAATGATGAAAGATGCAAATGTGGTGTATTCAAAGCCCAAAAGTCTTTGGGATGACTTCTAAGCATGGAACCCTTGCAAACTTTATATGCCAGATGCCTATGAGAGATTATTTGCCTGAGCTCTATGATCATGCAATACTCTTGTAATTTGTTCTGCTGGAAATTTGGTACCAGGCCATTAACTGAACGTTTGTGTCTGCAGTACAATATGTTGAACCTTTTGGAATCCCAGTAATGTATGGCAATGTTATGGTGCAGGATCTGCCACACAAACCAAAATATCTACTAACCCTAACAGCAGGTGCAGCTCAAAAGCAAGGTGTCAACGATGCTATTTCCAAAGTAAGTTCAATGTGGACTCGTACATATGTTTCAGTTGATGTGTATGTATTTTGTGTGTAGTCCAGTGCTTGTCACCTGACCGGGAATGGCTTTAGGCAGTTCTCGAAGGAGTGGCAAATTTTGCTTTTCCACTATGATGGAAAAATCGATGAGTGGGATGAATTTGAGTGGTCCCGAAATGCCATACATATTGGTACCCGCAAACAGGCAAAGTGGTATGTCTTCACTGCAACAGTTTGGGAATTATTCCTAAAATCATTGAGACTGTATTTGTCAGTATTATGACCCTGGGTTAGATTATAACTGGGAGTTGCTTTTTTCGGGAAATAATTTAGAGTGAGTTGGACAGGTGGTATGCAAAGCGATTTTTGCACCCTGATGTTGTGCAACCTTATGAGTACATTTTTATTTGGGACGAGGATCTAGATTTGGAGCACTTTTCAGCTGAAAAGTATGTTTGAACTTGATCTCTTCACCTCTCTTCATGTTTTTCATATGCCATTCTCTCTGAGTGTATGTCTTTGTCAGTGACATTGTCATGGTCAACAAGTGTGTGCACATCTGTATGGTATGAGATTTATTGTCTGAAATTCGCATTCTTCGAGGAGGCTTCTCTTCACCTAGGACTGTCTGCTATCTTGATCAGAGATGGGATACTGGTGTAACTCGATGGGAGGGAGTCATGTCCATACTCATGATTAGTCTAAAAAGACAGGTACAAGGTTCTCATTTCTGAGTTGCTGGTAATGGGAAACCTCCTGACTATTTGCAGGTACATAGAGCTTGTCAAGAAGCATGGCCTGGAGATTTCACAGCCAGGTCTGGATCCTGATCGGGGTTTGACTTGGCAAATGACTAAGCGTCGAGGTGATGTTGAAGTCCACAAGTACGTATCAGATGTTCTCATGCCATGGTGCCACATACAGTTTTGTTGTTGACCTTCAGGTTGAAATTTCTTTATTTCATCCAAATCAACATTGAGAAGTTTCTCTTTCCTGTGTTCCTCAGGACTGCAATAGAGCAGCCAGGTTGGTGTACAGATCCATTGAAGCCACCATGTGCAGGGTATTTTCTCAATCTGACTTTCATGGTGACAGAGATGTTGGTTGCATGCAATGTTTACATTTCTAGTTGTGTGATATCTTACTGCCTGTAGCCAGAGGACTTGTAAATTTTCGATATGGCTCCAGTCATCTGCTGTGCATTCTACCTGGATATTTATTGGAAAATGCACCTAGATTTGGTTGATGGAGGTGTTTTTCACTTTGCAGGTTTGTTGAAATTATGGCACCTGTCTTTTCACGAAAAGCATGGCGTTGTGTTTGGCATATTATACAGGTCAGCTGATCCTTTTCTCTTTCTGAGGTAGAACCCTCCACTATAACAGATGTTGAAGTGAGCTAAGCTGAAACACCACTTAATGAATCTGTATACTTCTCAACATCTTTTCAATCTTGAGTTACATGAGCTGTTTATGGAAAGCTTTTGCATCTTTCTGCTCAGTGGCTAAGAAGTATCATTTTGTGCAACATTTGTTTGTTCTATACATATGTCTATATATTGGTTTTGAAATTCTTGTTTTGAAGCACATATGCCATGAATGAGCCTGTTTCTTAGTTATCAGATGATGCACAAAACTTTAAAAAAATTGTGGCACTTTATTGGATGCTGAAGCTCTAGGAAGAGTAAGCAGGAGATGACTGAATTATCTTTCATTACAGAATGACTTGGTACATGGGTGGGGCCTCGATTTCAGTTTGCAACGCTGTGTTGAGGTGTGCATGCTTTCTCTCTGACTGAGGTGCAACTCTGTCAGATAGGTTACTGATGCACAGTAAACCACAGTTTTATAGGGTTTGTAATCATGTACCTTCTATAAATTTCTTGTCATTTAAAATGAATATATGTGGTAGGATTGATGGAGACTTTTATTTAAATCAACTAAGCTTGCTCTCCTTTGTCTGATTGCAAAATTCTAAACACAAGGAGAACTTTGACCATTAAGCAGCAATGAGATTTGAGATGGGCTAGGCACAAGTGAAAAAGTCTGTAAGGAATCTCATATATGTACAAATTTATATTATAAAATGCATAAGAGCAGTTTTTTGAGTTGTAAATGGGGTGGTAAATTAGAGGTGTTACCTGAGGTGGATGTTGAAAACCCTGAATGCAGCCTGCACATGAGAGGATCGGAGTGGTTGATACTCAGTGGATTCGTCACAAAGTCATTCCAAGCCTTGGCGCGCAGGTGAACCTCTTTGTCCTTGGCTCTCGACTGCTCATGGCTCATAGAAGATATTAGTTATCTGATTAGTTAAGTAGCAGAAGGCCTGGACAATTTTCCTTTATAATATGCTTACAGGTAGTTGAGTGTTCCAGGCAGAGTATATTCAGACCCCCAGCTGGCATCAATATAGGAGGAAATGTACTTAGATTGTCTTTGAACTTCTGTTCTTGCATTGTCTCACAGGGAGAATCGCAGGATGGGAAGGCAGGATGGGAAGGGGTAAGCAATTTTTGATGTTGCACGGCAGTTTCACTTTGTTTTTATCATGCCAGTTTTATGTGCTCACTTGTCCTTTTGAGAGACTTTGGGAAGACATTGGACATTCAATACCATCTCAAGGTATTTTCAGTCCTACAGTTACTTATGCATGCCAATACTTTGTTTTGTTGGTCGGATAAGTGCTATGCTGGATGACGATTTAAACTACTTGAAGAGGCTACTCATCATAGGTCCCACTGAAAAGTTCATTGTGGGGTGGAATTATCCAGGTTCAAATTAGGTGCAAATATGAGTGGAAACTGTACACTGAGCGATGGCAGGATGCAGACCAGAAACTAAAATTAGCTAACAACTCAAACCCATAGCTTGTCACCTGCTCAAGTTTTGCAGCATGCTTCTTGGATACAATAGACCTGCCTCTAGTGGACGGTAAAGAATTGGGCTCATGATACAGTTCAATCTAGTGCTGATAAGACAAGCAGTAGGGTATGTCCTCTATGGAGCAAATCCATTCTTCATACATCTCACCAGAGTAAGCGTGAGGTCCTCATGTTGTAAGGACTGCTGTCTCTGTTTCTAGGGTCAACTTTGCAGTTGCAATTAGTATTGGAGCTTCAGGGCAACCCATTTCAAGGCCACTTTGACTTAGGTGACTTAGGAAACTCAACTTTCCGGGACTTACTACAAAGTGTAAAGCAAAAGAGATTAATAATAGGGAAGAGGTTTCCACTCAGCTTGGTGTCTGCAGGGGATATGCTTTTGATAGGTAATTGAGCTTTTTTGCAGTAATCAGAAGTTGGTAGAGCTGTGGATATTGCAGGTTTTCTACAGGAACCCCCAAACACCATACCACCTTGAGCAACAATGTAGCTAGCAACTTACTTAAATCCAGTCCAACTATTGTCCCACTATAGAGCCAAACTGACAAGATTATTGTTGTTGATGAAAGTTTTCATGCATGGGTGATGCACAAAGCCAAGGTCACTTAGGCACAGGATTCAGCTCAAGAAGCAACCATTGTGCAGCTCATGTGTCAGGATGTTTGCTAATCAGCTACAATATTCCCCTTGAAATTCAGATCACTTGCCTCTAAACCATTGCCTAGTCTAGTCACTTTTGCACATGATATGCAGTATGAAATTAGAACATGATATACAGTATTAAATTAGAATCGCTGAACACCCAACTGCCAGACACTTGGTCCTTCCTGCAATGCAGAAGGCCAGAAGATGCTTGGTACTCCACATTTTAAGTACTACATGTGAAGCACAATCACCTCTATGATGCAGTGAAAGCCTAAAAAAGTGGAATATTAGTTGGCCTCTGTTTGCTTTGATTAGCCTCTATTTTTTAATAGTCAGACTCTGTAGCAGTGTTTTCTTTTGACAATTTTAGAAAATTGTTGAGGTCCTGACGATCTGCCAAAAAATTTAGCCAGATCAGGCCACAATTCATTAATGACAAGTGAAAAAATCTTAGAATCCTTCTATATTAATGGTATCCTAGTGCAAATGTGTGGCCATAGGAGGGGGCTGGTGTGGAATCTGGCAAAATCTTCAAAACACTTAACACTTCTTTTTTTGCTCTTTGAACCAAGGTGAAATTTGGCAATTTTTAGCCCCTACAAGAAGACTGCTCTGTAGGCTATTTTTTAAGGCCTTGCTTGAAGGATGAAATTATGAAAGCCATTCTAGTACATTCACAAACCAGGATACCCATGTAGTTATGCAAGAGTATTCTGGGGAGATCAATGGAGGATCATATTTCATGAAAATGGCTAGAACAAAATCTGGGAGGTGAATACAACGCTGTGAGGCAACAAAATGAACAAAAGCACCAGCAGACACACTCTTAAAGAAGTTGATTGATGGGATCTGAAGCAGACATTTGTGGCCTGCAAATTAGGTGACATTGTTCAGTCCTGTCATATGGCTTGCCATCCTGGGTGTGGAAAACTGCTGTCCCAGGCCTGTTCTTCACATAGTACTCTCCCCAAACTCCTCAAAACTGGTTCATGTCATTTTCCCTTACAATGGGTACAAACTGTTAGGTCACACCAACCTGACAATGTGATGTGTGATGGAAGAACATTTAGAACATTAATAAGTCTCTTGCAGTTATTAACTACTATACAGACCCAGCCCTGCTGGATTCACTGTAGCACAGCCCCCCTTTTACAGGGTAAGGGCAAATTCCACATCATCCAATCCTAAAGCACCTGCCTCCTCTTCTACCTCTACCCAAGAGTTCCCTTCCTTTCTATATTGTGGAACTGCAAGACTGAGCAACAATGAAGCACCCTTCCCAGGAGGTCTTACATGACTTGACGACAACAAAACCTGGTCTGGAGAGTTGGTTCTCTCTCTTCCATTCAGCCCCACAAATGCAAGCTCTGGACTAGATGGCTGCACATGTATCTCTGCCCTGTCTAACAGCTGGACAAATAGTGGTAAAGGCTCCACTGGACCTGAAGATCTCTCTCCACCTCCCAGTGCAAGCTCCAAGTCAGGATTTGCAGTTACATCTCTGTTCACATCCAGATCTATTTCAGCTTGTATAAACTGATATGCAGTTGAACTTCCAGCAAACTCTGGCCTTCTACTGAAGCTCCCAGTCCCTATCCTCCAATCCTCTCTTGCTGCTGAAATCTCTGGCCCCTCCTGTCTTGCAGCATCCTCCATTGAGACTGTACAAGGTAAAATCGATGATTGGGCACCTGGAAAAAAGGTTTGCTCTGCTATGTGAGGAGAAGATTCAGCATCAGTGGATGGCCCTGCAACTTCTGCTGCCAAGGATGACTGGAAGGGAACAGCCTCATCCTGTTTGTTGAGGTCTGGCAATGATGTGGAAGCCTGTGTGTCTTCAGCTGAAAACCTCCTGCTTATAACTTCATTTATGTCCAAACCTGGAGACAATGACTGGGATGCTGCTGCCATTTGCAATTGGTCAGCATTTAACAGAATCAGTGAAGTGCTTGCTCCTCCACTCTCTGAGCGGTTATCTTCTGTACTATAATGTGCCACAAGTTCTGCCCTTTCATGCAAACCTGATCCAAATTCCTCATGCCCCCCATCTCTGTCAGAGAAACTCCTCCCTGCGTGATTAACTTCTGCCCTTTGAGGCCACCTACCTGCCGAACTACCCCTCTGTAATGGGTCTTGAGGATGTATGTTTGGAGACTCTGAGAATGATCCTGAATGATGGTGAGAACTAGGATACCTCCTCACTGGGGATGGGGAACATGGTTTGCTTCTTGGAGGGGAGCGAGGCAGGGGTTTACTTTTACCAGGAGAATGTGAGCAGGAAGGTCCATACTGCCCTCTGCTCTCCCGTTTTTGTTCACACTCCCCTTTGTTCAAGCTCCTTTCCTTCACACCTTCCCTGGCAGTCCCTCTTCCCTTTTCTGGGTCCCTTACTCTTTTCCCCCCTCTATCTTTTGGTGAGTAGATATCTCGCAATCTCACTTTATCCCTGTCCCGCTCTCCATTCCAATCTCTATCTCTGTGCAAGTGTCGGCTTCTGTTCCTCTCCCTATCCCGCCTGTGGCAATTGTTATGATCTTTCCTTCTCTCTCGGCTCTTTCCCCTCTCATGGCCTCTTTCCCTGCCTTCATCTCTATGCTTCTCCTTATGCCGAACAGGTGATTCAGAGCTCGAGCGAGATACCTGTCTTGTTGATGAACGCACAACATGAGGGCCCACATCATCCAGATTACTTCGTGTACTATTGAGTGCAGGAGGTAAAAGCTTGCCCGGTACCAGAGACTTCACGTGCTCCAAAACACTTGAATCTCGATGTAAGTGAGAGCTCCCCGAGTCTGGCATTTCTGTGTCAACACTATTTCCTGGTCCCACATGCTGAATCCATACATATCAGCTACACCTTCAGCTTCATAATCATCTTAACATACCAATTCCATCTTTTAACCATCCTTGGCTTGTCAAGAATTGTATATTTTAAAGAAAACAAAATATGTGCGCACAGACAGAGCATGTCTGGATCTGTGGAGTGGGGCAGTTGCTTGCATATTAGGACAGGAGAAACTAGTTCCATTAATTGAATTTTGTTCAGATAAATATGAGCAAGCCACTCCAAGTATTGAATTCTGCAGATTTATGCCTGTCGTTACTCTGTTCATTGTTCTTGTATGGTACTATTGTTAAACAACTCTTTGTGCTGGGATGTGCCACACAAAACCATTATCAGCAAGCAGTAACACATGCACATTCTACCATGACAACTAATCCTTCCATCATCTTTCAAAAAACTCCACAAAACAACTCAGGGACTACTGGTCAATAGTCTCAACAGAGCCTAAGGAGGGGCAGAAGTACCTGACGCAATGCTTCAACCTTTGATTCAAATCCAGGGGGACGAGATAATCCAGGGTCTTCCTCATGAAGCATAGGTGCAAACCCAGGAGGTAAATCTATGTTCCGTGATTCAACTTGTTCACACTTGTCTTGTGAATGTTCAGTGCCCACACCTGGCATTGACCATTGCCCTCCAGAGTGGACAGGGGGTTCCAAAATTGAGACATTAGTGGGAAGAGCAGATGAAGATGGATTTGCACTTCCTGACCTCTTCACAGCTTTATCTGCCACTCCACACTCTTTACCACCTTCCATGTCAACTTCCATGTCCACCTCTCCCATGTTATCTCCTCCTGAGGCAGAGCTTTGCCCCAACTGGGTTGCAGGGCCATGACCTGACACAGATGCTGCCCGTGCTAATAATGATGGTTGCACTGGCAGTGCTTTTGGCAATATGGCCGCAGCAGCCACCTGTGCATGCTTTTTTGCTCGAAACACTCCCCAAAGAAACATATTTCCATGCCAACCTGCAGATGCACCAGGAACAGACCCATACCCTTATCCAGTTTTAACTCCTTATCCACAAGTCAGTCGGATGTTCATTCAGCATCAGATCCTAGTACACAGACCTCTCTGATCATCCCTACTTCTCCATCTTATTAAATCTGACAGAGATCCATTGGCTACCTCAGAATCAAGCTCATCCAGTTCATCACATGCTGAGATAAGTACTACCAATTTGTTCCTTATTTCAACCAGCTACCCATCATGTAATACTGGAGTACTCCTATGGGGCTCATATATACCGCAACAGAGTATCATGTGTAGAATTATTATACTGATACATTACAACATTAGACTTGACACATTAGACTGTCAACATCAAAGTGGAAGTTATCAATGGGACTCCAGAGAAAACTCCACAAAATTACTTTTAATGTAACTGTTGTATGAGTTTGGTGAAAATAAAACAAACACAACAAGAATCAGTGTGCTCATAACCTTGTGAGTGTTACTCATGATGTATCAGACCATCACCTTCACCATGAATGGCAGTTGCTAGCTGTCATTACTCCCCTCTGACTTCATCAGCTCCCATTACTGGTGCAGATAAGTATATTCTAATCAGCTAAAAAATTAGTGAAAACACTTACATAAAAATATTGTTTTCTGAGTTTCTGTCACATTTCTGTCAAAGTTGCATAGTGCACAATACTGGGCATGCTCATGTAACCCAAGCACAAAATATCCAGACCCACAGTGAGACACTCCTCAAAACTAGATAGAGTCTTCTCAAATAGGAGACATTACAGATACTGGGATCAGGGCAGGCCTCCTACATTGGAATCTCTCAGGAAGTTGACTGGAGGGGAACACCAGCAATTCAGCATCATCCACTTGAGCACGAAGAACCAAATCCCGAGCCACCATTTGCTCCACAAGATTCCCTCGAAATCTGCTGAAACTGCAACCTACCAGTGTGAGCAGCCTGAAATTTCAGAACCACACATGTGGTAACTGGCCTAAAATAACCTGAGCTCCACATAGAATATCTTCATCTTGCAGAGAATTTCCCAGTACTTGGTTATAGATATTTCAGACCTGACAACATAATGGCAACCAAACAGAAAGCCTGACAAAGACAAAACAGACCACAAAACAACCACTGTCATACACATGTTCAAAGACCTTCAACAGCAACAAGTATGGTATTGACCTACCACCACATCCCAATGACTTCACCAGTCCTCACCAATGGGTGTAGATTAATGTCAAACATTAATTGAAGTACTGAGTTTCTGTTACAAGACTAGCAGTAACAGGAAAATTCCATAATGCTGGCTAGCTCAATAAAACTTAAAAGAGAGCAGACCAAAGAACCCAAGAAGGAAGAGGGGAAAAAGAGAGAAAGAGAAAGAGAAAGGGAATAAGGAAAGAAGAAGGAAAACATGGAGAGCAAGAAAGTGGGCTTAGAAAAGCTCCCCCACATAGGACCATGCAGAAGATTCGAAAGGTATAACTCAGACAAAAGTACTTCTTTATTAAGCAAACCTCCAGTTTAATTTAAAAGAAACTTTGAAGAGTAACCTTTTTCTTCAGCAGACCAATTCAGCTCACCATTTGGGCTACAAATAACTCTTGGAGCTACAAAGCCTTCAGAACCTATAAATTTGACTATTGACTATATTGGATTCCACACATGGCATAGATATATGTATGAAAGGTCACATGAGCAGTCATAACTCATAACTTTATGAGAATTGCTCACACCATGTCAGACCATCACCTTTATCACAAATGGCAGTGACAAGCTGCCATGACTACCCACTGACATCAACTCCCAACAGTGTATATATAATCATCTGCCTAAAATTTCAGCCAAACCATTATACAAAATGTGTGTCCAGAGTTCCTGTCACATTTCAGCAAGCAACAGGAAGACTGAGTCATGATATTGGCTAGCACAGAAGACATGTAGCTAGTCAAAAAAGTCAATATCATCCTCAATCCAGCTGCATCAAGATTGTGAGGGTATCAATTTTGCTTGTCCCTGTACAAGCAAGCATCTATGCCAAAAGCATAGAGAAGCCATGCAGAGGTGTAGAAGTTGGGTCCTCAGCAACATGAAATATTGGATTCCACAAGGCATACAGATCATGTTAATATCTGCATATTCTAGCTGCGAACACTCCTTAAAAATGTCAATACTTTTAGAATCTTTGGATATTGCTAAATCCAAAAAATTGCAACAGAAGCCATTTGAAGTATAATTAAGCTCAAAGAATGATTCAGGGTATATGCCAACACCAAGAGAGTCTTTGTCTAGATACCTGAAGTTGGAGAAATCAGAAGTATCAGGAACAAAAAGATTGTCTACAAACCTTATTACTAGGGACAAGATGTGAAAAACAACTGGACAGCAATTCAATCTAACAGGACAACCCAAAAAATCAAACTCATAAAGCAGTAGAAACAAAAATAATAGCCATTGGAATACCAATTGACTGTTTAAAAACAGACTCACCAAATCAGATCTAACAGAAAATATAACCAAGAACACAAAGATGCAGCATTTGCTACCTTGAAGCTATGAAGAGACCCCACAGACCCAACCTCGTCCTTATTCTTCCACAAACATATTTGAAATTGAAAGCTAACTCCTGAACTACAAAAAATCGAAACCTCCAGGACATAACCATCCTATCAAAAAAACTTTTTTGATTAGAACTTTCATTCTAACTTTCAAATCTGCTGGGGTTGATCTTGGTATAAAGACTCAAGAAATCAAAAGAATGCAACAAGAGGGGAGGAGATTTGTTAGTTCATGGGTGATTCAGGAGTTTGATGACTTCAATTAGTCCCCCAAGGAGTCTGTAAGAACCCAATGATTCTCACTGTAGACATCAGCTTCAATTGGCCAACCACAAGTCATCCACCACTGGAAGGATGGCTGTATAGAGGGAGCCTAGCCATTTAGAAACTTGTATGAGAGAAGTAGAACCAGCTGCAACAATAAATCTTTGCTTCATAGACAACATCTTTAGAAGTATTGAGAACTTTTCTTTAAGTCAACGTGCATTGAACTGAGAGCTAAACCAATAACAAAGATATAACTTGTTCAGATTTGAACAAAATGTTGACAAACAGGAAAACAGGAGACCAAACCCAAACATAAACAGAATTGATCCAGGAGCAGTTTGAACAAGAGTACAGTCACTCATATGTTCTGTAACCTTCAATAGCTACATGTATGGTAGTGACTAGCTACCAGAAAACCCATTGGTTTTATGAGCTCCCAGCAGCAAGTGGAGATTAATGCCATGTATTAATCATCATACAAAGTTTCAGCCAGAACACCAGCAATAACAGGAAGACTCAGTTGTGACCAAGGGAACAAAGAGGAAAGGAGAACAGAATAGAATTAGAGAGAACAAAAATGAACTAAACAAGTGAAGAGGAGAAGAGAAAAACAAAATATGATCTTTTAAGGACAAAGTGGACTTTGAAAAGCTCCCCACTCAGGGTTAAGAAGCTCTTGAAATAATCCCTTCAAACATTTTAAGGTGGAATAACCACAAAAAACCTCTTGTTAAGCAAATGTCTAGTTCCTTTTTACAGAAACTTAGAAGAGTCACACTTTCATTTCAGAAAACAGGTTAAGCTCACCATTTGAGCTACAAAGAACTCTTGCGAGCTACAAAGCATTCATAGCCTATAAAACTGACCATTTGACTACTGTAGAAGCTGAAATATTGAAATCCATGAGGCATATGAACCTCAATACCTGCAAATTCTGGCTCAGGATGCTTGGCAAAAATTGTCAAAGTTTAAACCAAACACGAGGAACAACTTTTTACCAGGAAATCTAGCCAAGAAGATGAATCTGAGACTTTGCAACCTTGAAGCTATGAAGAGACTCCATAGACCTTAGCCCTCCTTACTCTTCAACCAAAAGCACATATCAAGTCAAGGCATGTCCTTTGAACCCACAGAAATCTGAAACACAAACATACATATCCTGCCAAAAACTTTAGTTGATAGAACTTCTATTCTTGCTTTCAAAGTCTAATAGATTGATCTCTGTATAATGCAGTGTGAAACAAGGACTGCAAGAAACAGGGAGAAGATTTGTCTGCATTAGGTCTAGCAGCACTCAAGAACTTGATGACTTCAACCACTCCCAAATAGTCTCATAAGAGCCCAACTATTCTGAGAGTGGACATCAGCTTGCTGCAACATAGCAACCTTGAAGGATGCTGGAATCTTTTATGGTAAAGATAATCAACACAAGAAAGTAACCAAAGAGCAGGCAGTACCCTGGCTAAGGAGTGAAGCTTGGATCCTCAAGTCAACAAAATCCAGGACTTCTCATTTTCCATTCACTCAGGATTCCATGTATTCCTAAAGTACTGTTCTGCTTAAGAAAAAAATTGACATAGACAGGGAGCCAAGGTGAACACCATAGTATCACATGGCCAAGTAGCCTCATCCTAGAATAACATTTCAAGAGACTTGGAGCTCCAGGCTATTGGAGGGTATCTGATACAACAATATCAATTCAAATGTGTAGGTGAAGGGCTTGATTGTATGAATGGTTCGACCTCTTCTAAGGTCTAACTAAGTTGATAAACTTTGAGAACCAGAGCTTTAAGACAAAACTTGAAAATACAAGACCACTATCTATTGTTCTTAGCATGATAACGTAGTATCACATTTCACACTAATGTAATGGGTTTTCCTCTGGCAACAAGATGACATTGTCAAGAATTGAATGCAATGTGCAAGGGCTGAAAACTACAAGAGCTATTTCCAAAACCTCATAGCAGATCAGCAATTGTGCAAACATTTCCTATCATTTCAGAAAAGGAGCTTGAAAATCCTGAAAAGTACTTGGATTTCTGGCATAAAAGGAAACAGCAATCAAATCTAGCAGTTTCCAGAAGCTGAAGAGGAGTGAAAGAAAGAGTAATGACTACACCTGTCACCATTTGTTGCAAAGAAATAAAGTGCAATGCTTCCATCAGTGGGAGGTTGTCTCACAAATGGGCGTGGCCAAGTGTCAAGATGCTCTGCACGCTGCACTTGCTCTAGCAGCAATCGTTGTGGCATTCCCCTGACAACTTCATGTACTTTTGGTGCAGCCTTGGTGGACGGATGTGCCTGTATGTTATCATACACTGTAGTTGTCTGTCCTTCTACAACTTCAAAAGTCCCCCTGCCCAGAAAGAAGATGTCAGTCACCACACAAGAATCAGATCCCTGTGATCTCAACAACCAGAACACAACTGAATAGGTACAGTTGTGCCCTTATGGTATCATATACCATGGTTTTCTGTCCTTCTGCAATTTCAATAGTCCCACTGTCCAAAAAGGAGACATCAGTCACTACACAAATTCGGTACCCTTTGACCTCAATAACCAGCACAGAAGTGAATAGGTACATTTTAAACCTAATAGTCAACTACTAAAAAGATGCCTACTTTCAACCCACAAACAACATGTCACTTGAAAACTCTTATCTGTGTGCCTAACTTGTTAGTCATCTTGTTGCCAGAAAGTTTGTGTCAACAGTATTGAAATATCCTAATGCAGAAGATGCAGTGCAAATTACAGCAGGTGAGGTCCAGTGTCTCCTTCACAATTAGAAAAAATCTAACTTCCAGTGAAAATGAACACAGAGATGAGCTACATACCGCCAGGCAACCACATCATCAGGAACTGCCGAGTCGGAAGGCACGGGGATGCATTGAAGATGGGGAGGGTCACCTGGAGGAGGCACATGGGACAAATTTCCAGGGGGATGACCAAGAGGTCCAGGAGGGAAATCCAAAGGTGAGCCTGAAGCAACAAGCTTATCCACTGTTGTCCACTGCGGTCGAGGACCCCAAGAAACTGCTCGATTGGGTATAAGCATAGCAGAATGTGGAGGTGGAACCAACCCATCCACAGGCTGCATACCCTTACCTTGTGGTGGTACCTTTGGAGAATAGACAGAATCAGTACATGAAATTACACTACTAGAGATCAACTTGCTGTCTTTTGACCAGCTCCCAGCAGGATTGGGAATGTGAGTCTCAAGCCCTGGTATCGCTGGCTCTGCTTCCACAGTGTAGCTTACACTGACTATTGGCTTAGAACTTTGGGTTTGGGCTTTCCATGAAACTCCCCTGGAGAGGTCACCGCAAAAGGTTGAAGAGATTGCAGCAGAAGACTGAGTGCCTGACAGACATCTGACTGGACTGCTTGTACGAGAGGTCAACTTCTCAGAGACTGTTGACAAGGTATTCAAGCTTGCTGGTGAATCAGAGGTGGAGCTAACAACCCTCGAAGATAATGAAGTAGTCTTTGGGAGATCACACTCTGCAGAATTAAGTGAAGGCACAACTTGCTGTAAACCTGATCTCATGGATCCGGATTTCTGTGCTTCCCCTTGAATCTGGTTCACCTTTAAAACAGTGTCTGCCTGGGTAATTTCAACTCTAGCTTCTTGGACTAAAGGTGTTGTGATCACATCTGAAACCTCTGCATCCATGAGATTTGATGGAGAAATCTCCTTTGACACATTGAGATTTGATGGAGACATTTCCTTGGAAACATTGAAAGAAGACCAAGTGCTGGTTGCCTTCAACTCAGTAAGGGGATCAGTTGGCAAGTTGCGGTTCTTGCAATTTGAAGCACTGTGTCCAAGTTCCTTGCACTTGTAACATCTGGTGCTTGTGGTTGCAGCTGACCATAAAGCACTCTTTCCTGCGTTGCCCAAGGCAGACTGCAAAGGTTGACCTGCTACATGCATCAATTCCACTACCCCATTTTCAGATGAAAATATTCCACCAAAGCTTTGCTCACAATTTGGTGAACTTGCTTCTGTAGTAAGAACTTTATTTGGAGCATCCATGTGACCATATTTACTTAAGCAAGACAACCAGCTGACATTAGATGGAAGTCCAACCCCTGCGTTCCAAAGCAACATGCATGCTCTTAACTGAATGTTGATACAAAGCACTTCTCACCTCACAAATGGTTACTCACAAAACAACACAAAAAATTTACAAGTGGCTTGTTGCTTCTCCTGTAGTTTAGAGAGGAGATCTTTGAAGCAAACTTGGGGAGAATGTTGACCAAAAATCATCAAACTTTCACACCATTGTCCAATCTTGCAAAAGGAACATGGAACAGATCCCTCAAAAGAGAAGCTACTGTCCACAAGCAGCAGAGTGAAAACTCTCATCACATACCTGTAGGAGCTGGTATGTCAACAGACTGTGTAGTCCTCTTGTTGGACAGATGGAGAATCTCCATTTCAACAGAAATTCCTACATTTTTCTCTGAACCCAAGACCTGCTCTGAAGACTTCAATGGGGAAACCTCCAGGGAGCTGCACATATCATCAGCATGCTTCAATTCTTGCTTTTGCAGTCCCTTGTCTTGCTGCACCTCTGACTTACCTATTGCCGATAGAAATCCTGATTGTTCCTTAACACCTTGCTTCCCCTTTGGAATCACTGTAAAAGAAGTATTGCTTTGCAGTTGCACCCCCAAAGATGCTGACTCTGAACCAAGCCTTGAGCGTTGACCAGTCCTTCCATACTCTGCTAAAGGTCTGGGAGTGTCTGGCCAGACTTTGACATCTGAAGGTAATGATCTACTACTTGGACTCTTCCCTAGTTTCACACAAGTTGAGCCACTCACTCTGGACCCTGAAGGCTGTCCAGAAGGTCGCAGTGGTTCTATGCTCTGTGACTGCGGGAAAGTTTCATCCAAGCCCTTGCTCAGGCTGTGTTTGTTTGGTCGTGAAAGCACAGACCCTTTCACACCATTTCCTGCTAAGGAGCTGGCATTCAGCAAGAAAGATGGCAGATTGCTAGAAAATTTCACAGACCCTGGACCTCTGGGAAATGTTTGTGTGGACAAAGCTCTAGGTGATGATGATCGAATGGCAGTTGTACCCAACCCTTTATTCTGCCCTATGCCTGGGGTTGACTCACTGCAGTTACTGAGTGAGACAGACTTGCTTTTGTTGCTCACTGGCCCTGTTTGGTTAACACCCACTTTAATTGCCGGTGTAGCTAAACTGGGAGCCTTACTAGGGCTCTGCCGCACCCCTGGTGAGATATTTGTTACTGCTGCCGGGGACAAGTATTTCACTTTTCCGGCATCAGGACCTGATTTAAATGAATTCTCCCTGGTGAGTGATGGTCGAGGACTGATCAAAAGATCTGCTGCACCAGCAGAACACTCTACAGCAAGTTTTTTAGAAGGAGATGGACTTGAATCACCTGCTGGTCTTTTGCTGGGGGTTAAAAGAGGAAGAATCTTGCAGGGTGACCTTGAGATAGGATTCCCAGGTCTCTTATGGTTCAGACGGCTTGACAGCCGTGACCGTGAGCTGCCCTGTATAGGAGGTGGCCTTTGGCGACTTTTCAAAGATGATGAACGAGAAAGGGATGAGGCAAATGATGGCAACCGCTCAAGTTGCTTCAATCCTTCAGTCTTCTGCTTCAGCATACAGGCCTCACAAGACCAATCTTCTGGTACCTCCCCCATTTGAGTATGCATGCAATAACTGCCCCGCCTCCCAATATATTTTTAGGAAGTGCAAATCCAACTTTAGGTTTCCTACATGTACTTCAAACTTGCAACATAAGTCAAAAGCAGAAGGTGCAACTTTCCTACTCAAAGACTTACATGTGCTCAGCACCCTCATTGCAAGTGCTGCAAACAGCAAGCAACTTCTCATAACCAGAGTTCCCACAGATATCACACACTTTGACCTGCCAACCATGCAATCAGTTTCCTCAGATTAGTAGGTCATCAGTAATAGCTTCTTTTGCTGCTAAAAATGAGCACATCCCGGCACATCAAAGCATTTAAGTACTAACCACAGCTGAAGCAAAGAGAGTCAAAACTGTTCGTCAGTAAACAGATCTACTGAGAAAGGAAAGGATCCAATGAGCAAAAGAAAGCATCCTCTTCCATCCCCTGACTGGAAAATGTGAGTCAATGCTGCAACCTAACAATTAAGAGGGTGGAAATCCACACAGAAAAATTCACCACAATTAAGCAGCTCATAGTAAACAGGTCAAGACCCTGTACTGCACAGATAACAATCGAATCAGCAGGTACCTTACAAGAGGAGTGTAAAAAGCACTTACATCCTCAACCAGCAAGATGCTCTGGGATCCAGTTTCATCTTCGTCTGAGAAAGAGCTTTTCGTTTGTGTAGATGGACCAGATTCAGCCTCTGGTTTATGTGCCTCAGTCAGAAGCACTTCAGAAGAGCCTCTCTCAGTAGGTCTTGACTCAACCTCCTTCAAGAGTTCCTTGTTGGGCTGACCTAAAGAGACCACAGGAGAGGAGATAGGTTCCAACAATGTACAAACAGGTTGCAATACAGGTATTGCCATGGTGGCATTCACACCTTTCATGGGGATCGTAGGTCTTCTTTGAGAAGATAACAGTGAAGGTACTGGTAAGCCACTGACAAGTTTTGTTAACTGTGAATCTAGATCTGATGAATCAACATCAATCTCACTGGATGATGCTTTCATCTTTGGCACTCCTCCAGTTGACAGTGGCACCACTGGTATTGCAGATATAGAATGGAGATTTGTTGAGCTGCTCAAATCAATCTGAAGAGAGCTGAATCCCAGGGAGGAAGGTACATAGTCCAGTGGCTTTGAGGCTCTTGCTGCCAAAGAAGCCACTGTATCGCAGTCTACTTCCTGAAGTGGATGCCAAGGTGAATGTGGTGTCATGGGAGTGGTAGCAGCATCTTGGCTCTTTGACTGAGAAGCAAATCCAACAGATGTATTGGAATCAATAATATTCTGCTTTGGTTTACTACCAACAGAGGAGGTCAAACAAGATGATGAGCAGGGATTACTCTCCTGTCTTGGAGGAAGGTGGATTGATACAGTTGCATCAATAGCCTTTGCCTCCATTTCAACATCAGTAGGCTGTTGAGAGCTCTGACTAACAATAACCACTCTTGATTGGGAGGAGATCTCTGTCACTTGCTCATAATTTTCTTTTTTCTCCAGAAGTTTGTCCCCAAACTCTTGAGCATTGTGGTCTATAGCATCTTGTTCCAAGAGAAGGTTTCTCTTAGACACTGAATGATTCCGTCCAGCAAAACCTTCAAAACTTCTCAAGCCATTATTCAACATTGGTTCCTCATTGCTTTTGGCATCTGGCAAGCTCAACTTCATGTCTTCAGGTAGCTTTCTCAATAAACTATCATCAATAGCAACTGCATTTTCCTGCTGTGGTAGGTTTCTGGAAGGAACTAGTGAGCTGACATTCAGATTACCCAAGATGTCTCTCATCTTGTCACCCACCCCATCCTCAGAAGCTGAAGGGACTTCTTTCTGTGTCAAACCCTCCTGCTCTTCCCATTTATCCTGGGTTTTCTGAAAGTATGTCTCTGAAGGTGTGGAATCTCTCAAAAGCTTTGCAGCCTCTAGATCACTTACAGGAGCCCTAACTTCTGAAGTACTCAGTTCAATAATATCCCTCTTGAGAAGCAGTTTCAACCCAGCCTCCAGGCCACCACTAGGTGATGAAGGCTCTATACCAGCAACTGTGGCAACTAGGCCAGGCAATCCTGAGGGACCCTCCAATGATGCCATTCGCATCTGATGCCTCAGGACTAAATCAGCAGACCTTGCAAAGTGACTGCCCACTGTGTCTACTAACAGACCATCACTAAATCTCTGCCCTTTATCAATTTCATTCATACCACCCAGTGATTCCACAAAACCCACCACATCATGATTTCCACCAGGATTCGCCAGAGCGTTTGCTTGAATATCATCCTTGCCCATAAAACTGCTTGATCTTGCCTGAGAATTGTCCTTAACATTCACAGCTTGCAAAGCTGAAACTGAGTTGACTAACAAATCTTTCGAAGAGGCATTCCTAGATTGCAAACTACAGACAGGAAACTTCAAATCTCCCCCTGTGTCCAATTCATTGTGTAAAATGCTGTTTGTTGCAGCATCCTTGATTGAAACATCATCGCTTATTGGTCCAAATGTCTCCAGGGCTGAATGCTTTGCAATTCCAGGGGGGCCTAATCCTGTGCTCGCAATACCCACTCCCTCAGTCTCCATGCACAATCCTACAGCAGATTCAGCTGCCTCTATATGTTGTGGCCCCATATATGCATTTGATTCACCAACCAGTTCAGTGCTAAGACTTTCGTGGTCATTATATTGGCAGTCTGGTTCAATTTCTAGAGGTCTTGCAATCTTGCTGTCTGCTCTTCTGTTCCTATCAGGTCGTGTTCCTCCAGTTGCTTTAAATAATCTGCCTCGTTTGCTGCGCCTGCTTGACTCTGGAGTCACATCTCTAGTATAATCATCAGTAATGGTGTCCTTGCTCACATTAAGGGTATGACTAGTATCTGGATGTGGTTCCACTCCAACTTTTTCACCATTACCTTCACCAACTATGGATCTACTCTCTACAGGCCCTGCTTCCACTTGCAGCACAATCTCCTTTGAATTAGAGATGTTGGCAACTTTTCTTGGACCCTTTAGACCTAAAGAATTCAATTTTCTCTGACTAACCACAGTCTGGTTGGGTATAATGCTATTTGTAGCTTCTGTCTGCACTTCTGGCCTTGTGTAATCATTGCACAGACCACAACACCATGCTAGACCAACATCCAAAATCTGCATGGAAAGAAACAAGGTTTCAGTAATGTGAATGACAGACTTATCCCTACCTGCCCTTTTCTGTATCTTTCTCATTGTGAATGCCCAATTGAGAAGTAGGTTACAGTATGCTGCTTCCTTTCACCTTCACTGAGTATAAACTACCACTAAGTAGGTCTTAAAATACCGGTTCTTTTCAACAGGGAACACCACAACTAGCACATTATGAAAACAACAGGAAGGCAGAGGCAACTCAAACCCACAAAACAGATGTGAAATGGAAAAGTGCATACATTTACAGGAGGGCCAACGCAGGTGGTATGGAATCCACAATTGCCTGCCATAAATGAAGCAAACATCCCTTAGAGCTTTCTTTTGCAACACATCCTACTGTCCTCCCTTTAAACTATTGCATCCTGCTCCAATGCTTCCATCACCCTAATTAAAAGACACCCAGCTACCACAGTGCCTCCACAGGACTAAAACCCAGAGCCAGGGAGAGGGTATACTCACAGGCACTGCACTGCCACAATTCAGGTGTCGAGATGAGACTGTCACACTTGAAACAAATCTGTTCAGAAGCATGCAAGTGGACATCTCTGTCAAACCCAACTCACAAAACCAGCAACAACAACCACAAGTTTCCAAAAAAGAAAAAAAAAAACAAACACAATGAAGTTTGCATTTGCTCAAAAGGGAAGCACCCTGCAGAGCTGCCAGTTACACTGGCTATTATTGATCACAGCATCTCTTCATTGTACACATTAGGTGCCCACCAGGTAAAGGTTACTTGTGCACAGTCAACAAATGTGATAGGAAACTTACTTCCTTCACACCAGGGCCTTGCATGCGTACATTTTCAGTGAAGACAGGAGATACCTACAGCAGAATCCCAAACTACCATCAGCAATTAAAATGGAACTCATACTCCCCCGAATCCCTGAACAGACAGAAATGGTTCCTCCTGTTTAGGACATCCAAATGAATTCTGAGTTGAAATGCACCTAGTTATTCTTACTTCTGCAATCAAGTGTTGGCAGACCTAATGCAGAACAAGGAAAAAATGTGGCCCCAGGATACAGTGAGAAAGAAATAAGAGGGCCTTCTAGCCTTTCTTGTAGGGTTAAAGGACCTGGGGTACAAAAATGTCAGCACAGCCAAGCTTAGACATAGGGACAACAAAGGCAATTGATGATGAAGATTGCCGTTGTAGTGACCACCAATTAGACCATGCTGGCATTGACTAGATGCATGCGAGGAGCAAATGACAATACAGAAAAAAATCATGAAGATGACAGAATTACATAAAAGGAACTGCAAAAGATTGGTCAGGCAAAAGAGTATAACATTAATCAGGAAAGAAGTCCATCCCCAGTTCATCATGAGCTGCAATCCACAGAGATGGCAAAAGAAACCAATTCTGTGAGAAAGAGAAGGAAACAAGAAATCATGCACCTCAGGCCTGGGGATCTTGTGCGTTTGCCGCAGCAGCTCATGGAAAGTCTTCTCCCGTGGCTGCACCATAGCGAATGTACACCTTCCACCAACCCAAACTCACCCCCCCCCCCCACCCCCCCCCCCCCCCCCACAGCACACCACCTCCAACAAACAGCACCTTGCCCCCGCAAACGTCAACACCAGTATGCCTCCACGAGCATGTCTCTTTCCACCAACAACTTCATCCGCTGATTCTTGTACCCTGTGGTAAGAGAATACGCACAAAACGAGTGTTCTGAACAAATTTCTGATTTACGCATCAGTTAGGGTTCGCTCAGACTTTGTTATTCCACGTATTCCAAACCCCCTCGGGGAAACATCTGTTTCTCCAGCAGCGGAGACCTCAAGAATAGGCCACATAACTCTGCTAATGAACGGGGTCAATTCCATCTGAATCCGCTTACTACAAAGTGGGGGGCATGTGCAGCAGCAACAGTAGTGATGCTCAACCCTGAGACGGTAGAGGAGCATACCCATGGACGACAAGCTATCATTCCGCTATAACACTACGCCGGTTTTACACTACCCCACTGACTAGGGGGGGTGCGCATCTATATGGCAAGCAAAAGCAAGGAATGCGAAAAAAAAAAACAACAAACAAAACAAAACAAAAAGAGCACACCAAAATTTAGGGTCCTAGTAATTGCATGTTCTGGGGCCTATGTTCTCGACCTCGGTCACTCCACTCCCCAACCCCCAATCATGTAGGCTCATGATCCGGCTCCTAAAGAACAACAACGCAAATAAGGGGGAAAAAAAAAGGGTTGGGAGGGGGGGGGAGCATGTTGGACTCTCTGCAAACAAAACTCAAAGGTCACGTTTATTGGCCACTCCTTCCGCTACTGGGTGGTAAGTGTTGTCTTCTTTTCGGTGGGTGGTTGTACCGACCTGGTGATCTTTTCTTCATTGCGCAAACCTAAGTCCCTGATTCGTTTTTTCTTCTCTGTTGTGTGTGTGGCCGAACCCACTTTTTTTATATTTGCGTACGGGTACATACATAGATACATACATACATGCGGTTTTTCTTCGCTCACTTGCACTACTAGTGGGTACGTTCGCTGTGCCGTCGTCCAGAGGCTTTACCCCAGCCTGGGATTTGTCTTCGCCAGTGGACAGACAAACGGACGAGATTGACGCATCTTTTGTTCTAGCAAGGGGGGGTTTCTCTAAGCGTAAACCACGATGCCATGCATGAAATACGATGTTAATGGAGGGCTCTTCCGCCAATACGACGTGCCTTTAGGTACAGGGGAAGGTCCTGGTTTCAGGACCTTGCGGGATTGAGGTCGCAGCCCGAGGCCGGTCGGCCGAACCAAAAATCCGGAAGGTCCTGAAGCCAGGACTTTCCCCTACATGAAGTTCTGCGAATTTTTTAGCCAGATCTAGGTTTAGGGTTTTTTTTCTTTTCTTGTGCGTCTTGTCCTTTTCTTTTTGTGCTGTCGCTTTCTGTTTCCGTTTTGCTTTCTGTGCACATCTTCGGTTTCTCCATCTTCTGCTTCTTCTTCCTTCTGCAAGCTTGCTTGCATTTTCATTAATTTCTGTTGTTTCCTCTTTCATACTAATCCAAACTTTCAAAACATTTTCGTTAATCTATTATTTCTTGAGTCTCCTTTCTGATCTAAGCTTTTAAAACTTTTTCTTTTTTTTCTATTATCTTCTCCTTCTTATTGACCCAAGCTTTTAGAGCATCTTCATTATCTCCATTGTCCTCTCCTTCTTACTAATCAAGCTTTCAAAGCATTTTTATTTTATTTGCATTTTTTTTAACGACTTTTTTGCAACCTACCCTCCAAGCTTTGCAAGGATCTTGATCGTCCTTTCCTGCTTTTTTTTTTATGCTTCTATTTCTCATTGTTCTTCATACACAACTTCCTTTTCCACTTTGATTTTGCTAAGGTTGTGTAGAGCTTCCTTGGCCATCAATATTTTTCATCCATATTTGGTTTTTTCCCTTTTTATTTCATTTTTTATTTTTATTTTTTTTGTCTTTCATGTCAAAATCTAATATCTAATGATTTATTTATTTATTGGTGCAAGTTCTTGCAAAGATTTTTGGTTGTTCTTTTTTTTCCTTGTTCATAAACAACAACTATTTCATCTTTTTTTCCATTTTTTCTCTCACATTTTTTATTTCTTGTTTGTAAGTTTCTTCATAAATTTTTTTGATATTTTATTTCTTGATACATTTTGTGTAGATGCCAATTCTTCTTCTTCACTTGTGTGGCATTATTATTGTTTAAATTGGTGGCCATGGCCATGGATCTTCTTGTTTTTTTAACACATTGTAAGCTATAGTCCATTTTTTCATTTTTACTTTTTCATTTTTCCATTGTTTACATTTCTTCATTAATTTTTTTAATTATTATCATCTCCAATTTTATTTTTCTTTAATGGTTGATTTTTACAAAATTGCTTAAAAAAAGATTTGTTGTTAAGATATAATTTTGATGGAATTTCCAATGAGTACAATCTTGAATTATCTATTAGTTAGTTGAACCAATTGTATCATGCGGAAGTGAATTTTTTATACCATTTTGCACCTTATACTCCTAAATCTACATCTATTCCTACTAGTCAATGCAATGTTCTTGAAATTGTGTTGTCTTTGATGGATCATATGTGTATTTGTAGTTGTCTTCCTTCTTCATCTAAAGATTTTTCCAATGTTGCAACTACTATGGAACTTCATGACTACGGCTTGCCTTCTAAAACCTATTGGTTTATCTTTCAAAGTTCAAGCTTTTGTTGATGTTACTATTAGTCAACCCTCTTCTCTACTGGTCAGACCTTTTGTTCTAGCTTTGATGTTGTTGGTCAAGCCTCTTGTCCTATCCTTGATGTTGTTGTTGAGGATGTCATTATGAGGCCCATTTAATTCAACATAAACAAGCCATGCTCAACCTCATTAGTGTAAGCTAATCCCACAAGTCCAAACATCCCCATGACGTTTCATTCATAAGCCTTTCATTCCCACATTATCAACTGCCACCATGGCTTCTTCTCCCCTATTAAAATTCACAATTTGCTTCCATAATTGTGTGAACTACAAGATGACAAAGGAAAGAATAGCAACAAGACTAGTGTTCTTATTGTCACCATTGCTAATGTTAATCATTCATATCATTACATCTCCAAGGTTGCTTCGATAAATTATGATTTGGTGGCACCAAAAAAATCCCCTTAAAGTGTAATGCAATCATACATCTAATGGCTACCAAATCATTACTAATATGTGAAAAAGTTATTAGCGATTTGGTGGTCGTTAGATCATTTATCCTCTACATAATTAATATAAGCAATCACGTACCCTATTGAAAGGGGCCACCATATTGTTATCTATTAGACCATCAGCCTACCAAAAAGGGTTAAGAATTATTAATATATGGTGGCCACTAAATCGTCTCCTCTATTTTTTTAATGTTTTCCTTTCGTCCATGCAATAATGATACTCGTACACCTATTCAACAAAATGCTCAAGGAGAAATTGGGGTACAACAAGTATTACAAAAATGCAAATGTCAACATTTGGATGCTAGACAAAGATGTAGAAAAATGGGGTATACAACTAAAGATGGAAACCCCACAAATTGAGTATTGCTTCCAATTTGAAAAATGGTAGGACCTTGACTCCATGAAATATGCACATGTTGTGAACCTCAAAGTCTACAAGGATGATTCATAGAAGGCGGTGATATTTGTTTTAATCCCATTCTCGACATTGAGAGCTGGGATTATGTGTGTTATTTCACAAATGGACAACAACTTACACTTGAAGAATATTTAGAAAAGAAGGTTCAAAGTAACGAAGTTTTTAAATAGAACAACAAGGTTTATCCACGAAATGTGGGATGATATGGTGACAATGATAGTCATTGAAAAGGATATGAGAATGGAGACAATTTCTAAAGTGGTTCCAATAATGTTGATGGTTTATTTATGATTAAACCTCCTAAAAACCAAAGAAAGGAGGTGACCATGGAGGAGAAAAGAGAAAAGACAATTGACAACCTCATTATGAACAAATATCTCAAAGGCCTCAATGAAACGAAATGTAAGCATGTGGACAAATCAATTAAGAGTGAATTTTCTTATTGTTTTCCCTTTGGAAACAAGCCTATTGAAGGAATTAAGGTTCTCGTCAACAAATTCATGCCACCTCTTGGGAGAATAATGTGCCACCCATTAAGCGATACACACAAGAATGAATTAAACATAGAATTTTGATGTTTCACTACATCGATCAATTGTGCCCAATTTTCATTATTCCTATTGACCTTAACAATCCCACAAATTTTTTTGAAACCAAACCAAGGATCTAGTCTAATCTTACTAGTTTAAAGTTTTTCATTGTGGGTGGACAACATACAATCTAGGCTGCTAATGTAAAATGCGTGTTATAATTTCTTATTGTTAGTTTACCACCCATTGTTCCAATTGTCTCATTCAATTCTTCTAAACTAATTCATTATTTAATTCCTTATGAGATACTTGTTATGGAATATATCAACGATGACATACATGAACGATTCCAAGCGTTTAATATCATAATGGTTTGGAATGTTAATTTTATAAACCTTTGTAAGTTCTTGTTTGTCTTCAACAATTTTAATATGCTAAAAAAATTTATCCCTACATAAATGGAAAATCTTCAACACGTGAAAAAAATATGAATTGAATTCAACCAAATAAGCCCAAAACTTGGACAAGACAAAACAAAGACTCAAGCTTATAAGGTATAGATTTTTTAAATACATTTCCACACAATGTCTAACTTGAATGTTTGTTTCAGGTCCTGGAAATGATTGATCGTGCTTTATTGGTTTTGTGCAGAGTTTTGAAGCTTCCTAAACAATTGTGTTCACAATTCAGTCTATTAAGAATATATGACAATCTTATTATTTTTGGACATGTTTTTTGAGAATGCAAAAAGATATTGTTGTTGTGGGAGTAGGCAAAAATATTGGATGGGTATGGCAAACTACCTATAAAACCACAACATCTCAACAAATCAACCTTTAATTGCCTTATGGGTCTTAAGAAACTCACATGATGAAGTTCACGCATGGTTTGAAGTGCATGAAATATTATTGCGATATTGGTTTGCAATGGGAGGTAACCTTCATTTGTTGAGAATGGCGAAATTTTGTTACAATATGAAGAAAAGGAATGTGATTTGAAATTAAATTATGGTATTCCATAATTAGCCTCAAACAACAACGCAAAATCCACAACCTTACATTGAGGAGATGTGGGAAATTTTCAAATTACAACATAAATACAACAAAGTGTTGTTTGTGTTACTAAAGAAGATCGTAACTAATGATTTTTCAAAGGAAAGATTTGTATGAATCCATCCAAGGATCCTCCCTCTAATGAATTCAATGAGGTTTTTGAGCATTGGATTTCAAGGTTTGTTAACAAAGACCCACAAACGGGCCTTGTGTGCTTCGAGTCGCATTATAGGGTGGATCTTTTATTGAAGCTTGACAACCTTAAGGACATTGTGGACGATTGCTCAAGGAATGTCAATTTCATGAAGAATAAATTAGGAAGGACCTTTGTTGTGTTCTCAACTATGAATTCATTAAATAAAGACTTAAACATCTATTTTTTCACATATTGGAAGAGTGTCCTTTCAAGTTTGTTGTCCAGGAAAGTTGCTTTCAAAACAATTGTATATATTTACAAACAAAAGTTTTTTAACAATTTGGTCATTATATTATAAGGTGAATTTTTTATGGAATATAGATTTTACCAAATATCCAAACAAGAAGTTATTTTTGCGAGGTCATCAAGCTCGTGGATGACTTGCCACTTTTGATCTATTTTTTTCCTTCACATGAAAGAAAGTTTGTGTAAGCTAAAATTTTGGTGTCAAGATGTTTTTCGATGTGGGTCCTTACATGTGATTATTCATTTTTGGAAGAATAGAGGCAATATAAACTGGAATTCAACCCAGACACCATTTGATTCATTTTCCAACCACTATTGTGTAATGGAATGACATGTCTTAGTATCCTTGGTGGTGAAGTCATAACCAATCTATGCCTAGTAAATTTTCATGCATTTTTCATTTATTCTATTTATATCCCGTTCAAGATTTGTTGTCCATTTGAAAGTTTGAATTAATATCGCTTCAATATGTAAGAAAAAAAGGTTAAGGTTCTTGAACTTGTTCCAATGGACTTGTTTAACAAGGCTGAGGAGATTGCAATGATGAGCCTATTTGTTTTATATAATATAAATTTAATGCCCCTTGTGACTTGTGTTTTGCCCCCATTTCCAAAACATGGGCAACAAAGGCCGAATGCAATTAAAACAAAAATTGCAGGACGAAAATATTTTTGTGCCTATGAGAAGCAAGTGGATTTGGTAAAAAAAAAAACAAGTGTGGGACAAAATGTGCATAGACTTGAAGTTTATGTCTAGAAATTTGAACATGCTAATGAAAACAAGGTGAAATGGATATATTATTCGATCACATTTGTCTTGTTTTACTTGTATCTTTTACTTTTACATTCTTTTTTTGTTTTTTGTTTATTTTACAAATGCATGAGGATATCAACTTGCTTTGGTTTATGGTGTTTTGTGGGTTTTTCATTGACCATGGTAGTATGTGAAGCTATTGTGAAAGAGTTGTCACCCATATATAGTAAGTCGGTGTGTGATGAGTTGAAGTTGTGGACATGATTGGTTGCTTGGAAACACCTTATAATTTTCATTTCCACGTGTCATGAACTTTGTAACAAACTTGCACATCAAACTTTCCTTGATAATGTGGTTAAATTGGATGTAACCATTTTTGATGCAAAGTTGGAAGAACTACAAATTCGCATGAAATGACAAATATTGGAAATGCTTCTACATGTCATCTCATTTTTGCATACATTTGATAGCAAAAAAGATCATCAAATGTTGACACTTATGTTAGATCTTATATTTAAAAATATATTTGTTTAATCATATCATATGTTAGTCATGAGAGTGCATCAAGATTGGTTGCTAATTACGATTTTACAGTTGTTATTACCTTTGTTAGTGGAATTTTACAAATCATTAATGCCAACTACAATTGAAGAGCCTCATGTGTTAACTTCATAGGTGGATTCTAAGGATTTGTTTCACATCATCGAAATAAATAAACACATTTAAGCACCTTGTGTTAAAAAAACTTGACAAATTTGCCATTATCTTATTAATGTGAATTGTGAATGTGCCTTGAATTGATGGTTGACAAAATCACACAAATTTCTCATTGTTGCAAAGTTAGTAAGACACATTTTAGGCATTAAAGCCTTTCAAATTGAAATTGAAAAGATATTTTCCATTGTTCAAATCCTCACATTGTTTCATAGATTTGTTGTTTTCAAATTGAAAATCTACAAATGTTTTTTTGTCAACAAGAATTGGCCATTTGACTTGTATATTGACCACTTGAAGCATGTTCATTTTGCAAGTTGATGTGAAGTGAAATCTAACTTAACTAATGAACTTAAGGTTGAACTTATAAGGGAATGGAACATGAAGAATTTTTAGAAGTTTTTTGAAAATATTTATTTATTTGAATATTCAATACAAGGTACAACATTTTTTTGGGTTTGTATTAAAGAATGTAGGTGATGCATTCATTAAGGTTATGTTGTGGTGGGAAATTAAAGAATTGTTGTGCGATTTTGTGGGAACAATTTTGATGGTGGTTTGTAATCTACAACTTCTTACAAATAATGTTGGGCTCACGTTATGATTTTCCATGAATCACCCATGGTAGAAGTAGTTGTAGAATTTTTTAAATGGCAAATGTAATTGTTGATTAGATTAATGAATTATGCTTATTAATTACAATTTTCCATGGGTGATAACTTAGGAAAGGACTTAAATATGTGAGATGCACAAATGTTAAGGTTCCTAAATAGAAAAAAATTGTGAGAGTGAGGATTGTGAATTTAATTTTGATTGGGAATTGTGTTATGAGTTGTGTCTTTCAATTTTTGTATAGAATTGGGCATGCTGATAACATGAAATGTTTGTGGGTTTATAATGTTGGGCAAAATATATTGTGAATGTTGGGTTTGTTGGTTTTTGTGTAAATTAATTGTGAAATGCTTGTGTTTTTGTGAAGTTGGGCATGTTGAAATGTTTGTGTTTTTGTAAACTTAATAAAGTTGTGAATGTCGGATTTCTTGTTGTTTTGTCTTAGAAGAATATGAAAAGCATATGGCATATGCAAAAACCATGTAAATTGGGTGAAGGCATGGTAAATTAACAAAAAAAGAATCATGCTTAAAATGCAAATTGTAAATATGGTAGATTTCAACATAAACACAAGAAAATAAATTCAAGTCATTTTTTGATATCATTATGAAAATGTCTATGCCTTCATTGATTTTGTTGCTAGCTAAATACAAAACTTGAAAAACTTTCATGAAACAAAAATAAGTAACAAATATGCTGGAAATTGGTTTGGTAAATATTGTATTTTTTCATAATTTTACAATAGAAGTTTGATGCATTTTGATAATAATAGGGGAAAACCGAAATTTCAAAAATACATTTTAATGCACCATTAATTAAAAAAGTAGAAAAACTTAGTATTTCATCTACTTGCAACTTATTATATAAGTTGTGATCTTTGCATGTATTTCGATAAATTTTATTTATATCTACTTGAAACAAGTGATTGTAAAATACAATTGTAACAAAGTCAAATAACATGTTCATATTGAATTTTTTTCAATAATATTTTTAAATTTAATATATTAGAACCTACTTATGATTACTTTCCATTTATGCTACAAGTAATACGAGTAATACAAGTAATCCAATTTACTATGCTTGGATTCATTTAACAAATTAAAAAAAACTTCTGAACTATGATTGTAAAACACGTCCACACCTTTTTTTTACCAAAAGTAATGAATAGTGATTTTTTATTAGTAAAAAATGCACAAGAAATAATAGATACTACTATTCCTTAGCATAAGTTGCAAGGCATGAAATTTGATATTTAATTTTCTATACAATAAAATCTTAAGCCCCTTGTGCTTTTGATTTATAAATTTTTTGGCTAAATGTTTTCTACCAAAGTATTTGTAATAATTAAAAATATATACTTGGTTGGGTTTTCGTCAAAGAACCTCATTTATAATTGCCAACACAAGGAATTGAAACCTTGTCCCCAATTTCTATCCTTGTATTCTCAATTTCAAAAATTCATAACTAGTTGGTTTGTTGTTTATATAAGATTAAAATTGTAGAAAATACCACCCAATTATCATCCAAGGGGAGATTTAATGAACCACCCTCGTTTTTAATTCATTGAAAATTTGGAAGCAATTAGGGTGAATAAACATTAAAGCAGCTAAGCAAATGGGGATTAAATCCTTAAATTAGATATTTAAGAGAGAGAAGTTTTTATTGGAAACTAGCTTAATCTCAAAGAAAAAAAAAATGTGTTAATCTTTCAGACCTTCTACCATTACAAAGTTAACTACTTTAACTTTTTTTTTTCATATTCGGGTTGTGACAACCTTTAAGTTAACTATTTTTTTTCATATTCGGGTTGTGACAACCTCTAAGTTAACTATTTTTTTTCATCCTCGGGTTGTGACAACCTCTAAGTTAACTATTTTTTTTCATCCTCGGGTTGTGACAACCTCTAAGT